>Ga0272441_10002566_pt1 | contig 36441 bp, 24 predicted proteins | sample SSMProp6N_FD_193582 | JGI IMG/M metagenome (GOLD analysis project Ga0272441, IMG submission 193582) | Marine sediment archaeal communities from Little Sippewissett salt marsh, Falmouth, MA, United States - SSM-Prop-6N | ecosystem: Environmental > Aquatic > Marine > Wetlands > Sediment ...
CGTGCCGGCCGGCCGCATCGAGACCGAGTCGGTCCTGACGGCCGTGGACGTCCTACCCACGCTCTGCGCCCTGGCGGGGGCGGCCGTGCCCGGCGGGCACGCGCTCGACGGCGAGGACGTCAGCGACGTCTTCCGGGGCAAGTCCCGCCCGCGGGGCCGGCCCATTTTCTGGCAGTGGCGGTTCCGCGTCAGCGGGTACGCGATTCACCATTGCCCGATGCTGGCCATCCGCGACGGCCGGTGGAAACTCCTGATGAACCCGGACCGCAGCCGCGTGGAACTCTACGATATCCCCTCCGACCCGTCGGAGGTCGATAACCGGGCCTCGGAGCACCCGGACGTGGTCGACCGCCTCGCCAAGCAACTCATGGCGTGGCAAGGCACGCTACCCGAGGGGCCGGTCGACGCGGCCGCCGGCAAACGCAACTACGCCTGGCCGGCGCCGCCCAAGAAACCGTGAGCCATACCGCCGGCCGAGGCCGCCGACCGCGCCGGATCACCAGGACGCCGCCAATCGCCGCACACAGGAGATGCCGAATGAACCGCCGGACGTTTCTCCGAACGCTCGCCGGCGCCGCCGCCGGCGCCGCCCTCGCCGGATGCCGGCGTCTGCGCGCCGCCGACCCGGCGCCGTCACGGAACCCCAACCTCGTTGTCATCATGGCCGACGACCTCGGCTACGGCGACATCGGATGCTTCGGCAACGAGCAGATTCGGACGCCGACCCTTGACCGCTTGGCCGCCGAGGGCGTGCGTTTCACCGACTTCCACTCCTCGGGCGCCGTGTGCAGCCCCACCCGGGCCGGCCTCATGACCGGCCGATACCAGCAACGGGCCCACGTCCCCGGCGTGATTAGTGTTGCCAGGTACCGCGGCCACGGCCTGGCGTCCGGCGAGGTCACCTTTGCCGAGTGTCTGAAGAAAGCCGGTTACGCTACCGGCATTTTCGGCAAATGGCACCTCGGGTACAAGCCGAAGTTCAACCCCGTGCACCAGGGCTTTGACGAATTCGTCGGGTACGTCAGCGGCAACGTGGATTACGTGTCGCACGTGGACCAGGGCGGCGTGGCCGACTGGTGGCACGGCGACCAACTGCATCCGGAAGAGGGGTACACCACGCACCTCATCACGACGTACGCCGTGGACTTCATCGAGCGGCACAAGGACGGGCCGTTCTGCCTGTATGTTGCCCACGAGGCCCCCCACTACCCGTACCAGGGACCGAACGACAAGGCCGAGCGGACGGTGGGCGGCACCGGTCGCACCCAGGGCCGCCGCAAGGACACGCAGGCCGCCTACAAGGAGATGGTCGAGGCAATGGACAAGGGCGTCGGCCAGGTCGTGGCGGCGCTGGACCGGGCGGGCCTGACGCGCAACACCCTTGTCCTCTTCTTTTCAGACAACGGGGCCTGCCCGGCGGGCTCGAACGGCCCACTGCGCGGGCACAAAGGCCAGATGTGGGAGGGCGGGCACCGCGTGCCGGCCGTCGCGTACTGGCCCGGCCGCATCCGCCCCGGCCGTACGTGGACCGGCACCGCCATGACCCTCGACATCTTCCCGACGCTCCTGGCGTTGGCCGGGGCCGCCCCCCCGCAAGGCCGGACGATCGACGGCACGGACTTGGGGCCGGTCCTCTTTGCCGAGAAGCCGCTTGCCCCGCGCACGCTCTTCTGGGCAATGGCCAAGCAACGGGCCATGCGCGACGGGCCGTGGAAACTCGTCCGCGGCACGCGTGGCCAAAAGGGGAACGAGGTGGGCCTCTTCCACCTCGGCCGGGACCTGGACGAAACGAACAACCTGGCCGACGCCGAACCCGACCGCGTCCGTACGATGCTCGCCGCCCTGAAGGCGTGGGAAACCGAGGTCGGCGCCAACGACCCGATGCCGACCGAATCGTAGGCCGGTCCGAACGCGTTGTGCGCACCGCGCGGTAGACAGGCCGAACTGCACGCACCCAGCACGAGAGGAGTCGCACATGAACCGCCGCCATTTCCTGAAGGCCGCCGGCGCCGCCGCCATTAGTGCTGCCACCGTCGGCTGTGCCGGCCAAGGCCAGACCCGGACGGGCACCCCCCGCAAGAACGCCCGTTCGCCCAACGTCATCCTGGTCATCACCGACGACCAGGGCTACTACGACCTGTCGTGCCACGGCAACCCGCACCTGAAAACCCCGCACCTGGACTGGCTGCACGCGAACTCGACGCGGCTGGAGAACTTCCACGTGGACCCGACGTGTGCACCCACGCGGTCGGCCCTGATGACCGGCCGGTACTCGTCGCGGGTGGGCGTTTGGCACACCATTATTGGCCGGCACTTCCTGGCGGCCGACGAAACCACCATGGCCGACGTCTTCTCGAAGGCCGGCTACGCCACGGCCATCTTCGGCAAGTGGCATCTGGGCGACAACTACCCGTTCCGCCCGCAGGACCGCGGGTTCCAGGAGGTACTGATCAACGGCGGCGGGGGCGTCGGACAGGGACCCGACTTCTGGGGCAACGATTACTTCGACGATACGTACTTCCACAACGGCCGGCCCCAGGCGTACACCGGCTACTGCACCGACGTCTGGTTCGGCGAGGCCATGAAGTGGACCGAGGCCAACCGCAACCGGCCCTTCTTCTGCTACCTGACGACCAACGCCCCGCACGGCCCGTACAACGTGGCCGAGGAGTACTGGAAACCCTTTGCCGAAAAGGGCGTCAAGGAAAACCAAGCCCGGTTCTACGGCATGGTCAAGAACATCGACGACAACATGGGCCGCCTCGATGCCCACCTGCGCCGCCTGGGCATTGAGGAAAACACCATTCTCATCTTCATGACCGACAACGGCACCAGCGCCGGCATGCAGGGGGCGATGCGCGGCCGGAAGGGGTCGGAGTACGACGGCGGCCACCGCGTCCCGCTGTTCATCCGCTGGCCCGCCGGCCTGGAGCCGCGCGGCGACATCGACCACGTCACCGCCCACGTGGACGTTCTGCCCACGCTCATCGACCTGTGCGGCCTGCCGGCGCCCAAAGGCGTGACGTTCGACGGCACGAGCCTGGGGCCCCTGCTCCGCGGCGATGCGGCGTGGCCCGACCGCACTCTCTTCGTGCACTCGCAGCGCATCGACCACCCCCAAGAATGGCGCAAGTGCGCCGTCATGACCAACCGCTGGCGGCTCGTCAACGGCAAGGAACTCTTCGACATACAGGCCGACGCCGAGCAGAAAACCGACCTCGCCAAGGAGCATCCCGACGTGGTGGCCGGCTTCCGCAAGGCCTACGAGGCGTGGTACCAGGACATCGGCGCCCGCTTCGACGACTATTGCCGCATCGTTCTCGGCTCTGAGCACGAGAACCCCATGCACATCGTCGCGCACGATTGGCATCCCACGGAAGGAGCTTGCCCGTGGAGCCAGAGCCACGTCCGCCGGCAGAATCTGTACGTCAACGGTTGGTGGGCCGTCGAGGTGGCACGGGCCGGCACGTACCGCATCACGCTGCGGCCGGCGCCCAAGGAGGCCGGCTTCGCCCTGAACGCCGACCAGGCACGCCTCGCCATCGGCAAGGCCGACCAGACGAAGAAAACCAACCCGCAGGACAAGGCCGTCACGTTCGAGGTAAAACTGGCTGCCGGCCCCTGCCGGCTCCAAACCTGGCTGACGGATACGAAGACCCGGAAGACCCGCGGGGCGTTCGACCTGGTCGTCGAACGGGTGTAGGTGCGCCGGGTGTGGTGCGCCGCGTGCGGTGCGGTCCTGGAACACTCGCCGCGCCCGAACAACCAACATGGCAGGGAGGCATCATGCAGCGGACCAGTCGGCGTTCGTTCCTCACGTCCATGGCCTGTGCCGCCGTTGGCGTGGTGGCCGGCCGCGCCATGGCCGCGGTCGGGGCCAAGACCCGGTCTCGCCCGAACGTGCTCCTGGTGGCCATCGACGACCTGAACGATTGGGTCCGCTTCCTGGGCGGCCATCCGGACACCAAGACGCCGAACATGGACCGTTTGGCGTCGCGCGGCGTGTTGTTCGACAACGCCCACTGCCAGGGCCCAATCTGCAACCCGTCGCGGACGAGCCTGATGTACGGCCTTCGACCGTCGACCACGGGCATTTACATGAATCGCCCGACGCCGTGGCAGGTTCCCGCCTTCGGTCGCCGCGTCTCAATGCCCAGGCACTTCGCCGCCCATGGCTACAAGACGTTGACGACCGGCAAGATTTACCACGGGTCCGGGCTGCCGAAGAACGACTTCGAGGTGGTGGGTCCGCGGCACTCGCAGCGGATCAAGCTCGACCAGCAGGTTCAGCAGAACTTGCCCAAGGGCGGGGCCGGGCTGTGGGACTTCGGGCCGCAGGCCTACGAGGAGGCCAAGTTCATCGACCACGTCGACGCCACGTGGGCCGCCGAACGCCTCCGGGAACCGCACGACCGGCCGTTCGTGATGGCGGTGGGGTTTTACCGGCCGCACGTGCCGTTCTACGCCCCCGAGCGTATCTTCCACGACGTGCCGCGCAACACCGTTACGCTGCCGCCCGTTAAGGACGACGACCGCGACGACCTGCCGGAGTCGGCCAAGACGCTGACCACGATCGGCAGTCCGCCGCCGCACCGGTGGTTCGTCGAGAACAAGAAGTGGAAAGAGGCGGTCCAGGCCTACTTGGCGTGTATCCGGTGGACCGACGAGCAGGTCGGCCGCGTCCTCGACGCCCTGGACTCGGGCCCCTACGCCGACAACACCCTCGTGGTGCTGTACTCCGATCACGGCTTCCACCTGGGCGAGAAGCAGCGTTGGGCCAAGTTCTCGCTCTGGGAACGGTCGACCCACGTTCCGCTCATCGTGGCCGGCCCCGGCATCGCCGGCGGAAAACGCTGCCACCGCCCCGTGGAACTCCTGAGCATCTACCCCACGCTCATCGACCTGTGCGGCCTGGAGGCGCGCGCCGACCTCGATGGCACAAGCCTCGGGCCGTTGCTCGACAACCCCGACGCCCCGTGGGCCCCCCCGGCCATCACCACCCTCGGCCTCAACAACCACGCCATCCGCACCGAACGCTGGCGGTACATCCGGTACGCCGACGGGGCCGAGGAACTCTACGATCACGCCAGCGACCCGAACGAGTGGCGCAACCTGGCCGGCGACCCGCAACACGCCGACCTCAAGGCCCGGCTCGCCCGTTGGCTGCCGAAGACCAACGTGCCCGACCTCGCGAAGACAACCCCGCGCACCCGTAAGCCGAGGAAGAAAAAGGAGGCGTAAGGCGGCGGCTCAGCCGGCGCCGCCGTGCACGCCGCGCCGTATGCCCGAACCGGCACGAGAGACGCTAAGCCCAGGAGCCCCCATGAACCGTCGCCAGTTTTTCCGCGCGGCCGGTGCTGCCGCCCTCGCTGCGGCATCTTGTGCCGGCCCAGCCGCCGCCCAGCGCCGAAAGGCGCCCAACATCATCTACATCATGGCCGACGACCTCGGCCAGTACGACCTCGGGTGCTGTGGAGGCAGGCACATCCTGACGCCTCACATCGACCGCCTGGCCACCGAGGGCGTGCGGTTCACCCAATGCTACGCCGGCAGCACGGTGTGCGCCCCGTCGCGGAGCGTGCTGATGACCGGCCTCCACACCGGGCACACGACCGTCCGCGGGAACTCGGCCGCGGTCGGCGGCCCCAAGCCCCAGGGCCGCATCCCCCTGAACGCCGACGACGTGACGGTGGCCGAGGTCCTGAAGCGCGCCGGCTACACGACCGGCATCGTCGGCAAGTGGGGGCTGGGCGAACCCGACACCGCCGGCATCCCCAACCGCCAGGGATTCGACTTCTGGTTCGGCTACCTCAACCAGCGCCATGCTCACGATTACTGGACCGACTACCTGTGGCGGAACACCGAGAAGGTGCCGTACCCCGGCAACTCCGACAAGACACGCCACTCGTACTCGCACGACCGGATGGCCGAGGAATCGCTCGGGTTTGTGCGCCGCGCCGCGGACGCCGGCCGGCCCTTCTTTCTCTACGCCGCCTGGACGATTCCGCACGGCAAACTGCATCCGCCCGACGTCGAACCGTATACGGACAAACCGTGGTCCGACGCCGAGAAGAAGTACGCCGCCATGGTCACCCGGATGGACCGCGACGTGGGCCGCCTCATGGCGCTGCTCAACGAGCGCGGTCTGGACTCCAACACCATCGTCTTCTTCTGCAGCGATAACGGGTGGACATCGGCGTACACCGGCAAGGATTCGGCCTTCGCAAGCGGCGGGGCGCTGCGCGGCGCCAAGGGCAACCTGTACGAGGGCGGCATTCGCGTGCCCATGATCGCCCGCTGGCCCGGCCGCATCCAACCCGGCGCCACCAGCGACCAGGTCTGGGCGTTCTGGGACATCCTGCCGACGCTTGCCGACCTCGCCGGAGCCCGGCCGCCGGAGGCCATCGACGGCATCTCCATGCTTCCGGCGATCCTGGGCAAAAACCAAGAGCAGCAACACGAGTACCTGTACTGGGAATTCCGCACCGGCGGGTTCCAGCAGGCCGTCCGGTGGGGCAACTGGAAGGGTATCCGACACGGCACGAAGAAGCCGCTCGAACTCTATGACCTGGCCAACGACCTCGCGGAGAAACACAACGTGGCCGGCGAGCATCCCGACGTCGTCAAACGCATCGAAGCATACATGACGCGGGCGCGGACACCCTCCAAACACTGGCCCGCCCTGCCGGGTAAGTGAACGTGCACGGCCCGCACCGGGAGGAAATCCCATGCCATACCGGCAACCCGCAGCGCTGGCCCTGGCCCTGACCGTCCTGGTGGGCGCGGTCGTCGCCCCCGTGGAACGCGCGTGCCTGGCCGCGCCGCAGACCACGTACGCCACCGACCTTGCCGCCTTTTACAAGCAGGTGGACGAGGTCTATCCCTTCTTCGACCTGAAGGGCATCCGCCAGGACTGGGAGGGCGCGAAGCGGCGCCTGGCAATGCAGCTCCGCACGTGCCGCTCCGACTCGCAGTTCCTGGGCCTCGTGGTGGAGGCGATGCGCGTCCTCCGCGACGGCCACGCGACCCTGGAGAACCCCAAGGCCGAAATCCCTCCGCAGCCCAAAGAGTACTACCCCGGCCTCGCGCTGCTGCCGGGCATCAAGAACTCGGTCCTGGTCATGTACCCGCCGAAGGGGTACGAGTCGCAACTGAAGGCCGGCACGCCGATCCTGACCATCGACGGCAAGCCGGCGCGGGCGTACCTGGAGGCCCGGACCAAGCAGGCCTGGGCCAAGGGCGGGTTCTTTTCGAGCCCGCAACGGGCCCGGCTCTTCGAGTACCGCATCCCGCTTCGCGGCCAGCAGGGCGAACGGCACACCCTGACGTACCTCGACGGCCGAAGGCCGCGCCCCATCACCCTGCCCTCCACCGTCGAGGCCCACGGATGGCCGCACACCTACAACGCGCCGAAGGACCCCCAGCGGGTGGGCTCCTCGTTCTGGTACGCGCGGCTTCCGAGCGGCGCCGGGTACATGTATCTGCGTCGTGTGGACGGAAGTTCGGCCCAGGGCATTCAGGAAGCCCTTGCGAAGATGCCAAACGCCCGCGGGTGGGTGGTGGACCTGTGCGGCAACGGGGGCGGGGGCTACGACGAGGCACTCATCAACGCCATCAAGGCGATGCCGCGGCCGGTGGCGGTCATCATTGACGCCGGCTGCATCTCGGCCGGAGAAACCCTTGCCCGCGACTTCCGCCGGTATGCCGAGGCCCGGCTATTCGGGTCGAAGACGGCCGGTTCGTCCACCTCGAAGACGCAGTGGGCATTCCCGTCGGGCATTGCGACCGTCCGCATCTCCGTGCGAAGCCGATGGCGGAACGACCGCCAGCCCATCGAGTTCAACGGCATCGACCCGGACGTCATCGTGGAAGCAAACCCGGAGGAGGTTGCACGGGGCCAGAACTCCGCCATCCAGAGGGCGTCTGCGTACCTGATGGCGCAGTCCAAGTAACCCGGCAAAGCACGCAGGCCACCCGAACACGGCACCAGGTCCCCAACGAGGAAAACCTATGAAACCCATCGTCAGGCTGTCGACCGCGGCTGCAGCCGCACTCGTGGCGGGAACGTGCCTTCTGGCCCTCGCCGGGGCAGGCGCAGCGGCCGAGAAGGCCGAGGTCAAGGTCAACTCCGTCGCCTCGCTCGCAAGGGCCGTTAACGAGGGGGCGCCGAACGACACCGTCATCATCGCCCCCGGCCGGTACGAACTGGCAGCCCCGCTGCAGCCCAAGGAGGGCATGACCCTACGCGGTGCCGGGGCGGACCGGACCATCCTCAGCGCCGCCCCCTCCTGGAACCCCGGCACGCAGGACCTGCCCGGCAGCGACACCAAACCCAGTGGCTCCAACCGCAACGCCTACCTCATCGACCTCGGCTTCAAGACCAAGGGGGTCACCCTGTCGCACATGACCCTGACCGGCCCCAACCTGCACGGGGCCATCTTTGGCGCGGACTGCGACGGGTTGGAACTCGCGTACCTGCACGTCGAGGACTTTCAGTGGAGCGGCGTTCGCACGTTCGCCATGAGCGACGCCAGGGTCCACGACAACACCTTCGTGGACGCGGGCGGCAAACACAAACACAACGGCGGCGCGCTCTTCATGACCTGGACTCAAAACTCCGAGTTCTGGAACAACCGCATCACGAAGACCCCGGACCACCACAGCAACTTCTACGGCTTCAAGGGCCGCGGCGGCAGTCACAACCGCTTCCACCACAACACCGTCGAGGTGGGCTTTTCGCTCGAGTACCCGTTCGAGAACGACCGGTTTATCGAGATCGACCACAACGCCTTCACCGGTCCGATCTCGATCCCCAAACACGCCGGAGGCGTGGTGCCCGACGGCGGCTACACGTTCCACATCCACCACAACTGGCTGCGGAAGTCGTACGCCCTGGAGTGGCACCGCAACGGCGCCGAGATCGACCACAACCTCTTCGACTTCAGCACCGAGGACGACGGCGGCAACCTCATCAGCGGCTTCGGCAAAGTACCCGCCCCCGGCCCGACGGACTTTCACCACAACCTCGTCCGCAACCCGGGGCGCGGCCTCTTCTGGGATAACGGACCGTATAACAACTTCTCGTTCCATCACAACCACGTTATCGGTAAGACGACCAAGACGCCCCGCAAGGACGGGCTCTTCGGGTTCAGCAAACAGACCGATTTCCGTACCATCTCCATCGCCCACAACATCATCGAACTCGCCGGCACCGAGCGCCCCTTGATGCGCAACGACGCCAGTTACGGCGCCGCGATCGCCAACAACGCGCTGACCGGCATCAGCAATACCGACCAGTTCGAAAACCCTCAGACCAACGAGCCGCGCGGCCTGAGCGAGACCCTCGCCTTTCGCGCCGGCGTCGGCGGTGAGTACGCCATCGACGGCTGGACCGTCCGCCGCGTCGGACCCGAACCGTCAAAGGAGGCCACCGTGCAAACGGGCGACACCTGGCACGCCGACCCGGACCTCGTCAAGTCGCTCGAGAAGCGGCGGGCCGGCACCCTGTACAACGAAGCCAAGGTACCCGCGTACACCCTGCCCGACCCGCTCACGATGGCCGACGGCACCAAGGTGACGGACCCGAAGCAGTGGCCGGCCCGCCGGGCCGAAATCCTCGACCTCTTTCGCACGCACGTCTACGGCCGGGCGCCCGGACGGCCCGAGAAGATGACGTTCGAGGTCTTCGACCGCGCCGACGACGCCCTCGGCGGCAAGGCTCGCCGCAAGCAGGTGGCCATCCGCCTTACCGGCACGGACGACGGCCCGCGGATCAACCTGCTCGTGTACCTGCCGGCCGACGCCAAGGGCCCCGTGCCGGCGTTTCTGCTCCTGAACTTCGGGGGCAACCACGCCATTGGCACCGACCCCGGCATCCGCCTCGCGACGAGTTGGATGCGCGACCGCGGCGAGGCCGGCGACCACCGGGCCACCGAGAAATCGCGCGGCAAGGCCGCCAAGAGGTTCCCCATTCCGATGATCCTGGCACGCGGGTACGCCCTGGCAACGGTGTACTACGGCGACATCGACCCCGACTTCGACGACGGGTTCAAGAACGGCGTCCACGGGGCGCTGACCTCGCCCGGCAAGCCGGGTGCGGACGCCTGGGGCAGCATCGCGGCCTGGGCCTGGGGCCTGAGCCGGGCGCTGGACTACTTCGAGACCGACAAGGACCTGGACGCCAAGCGTGTGGCGGTGCTGGGCCATTCGCGGCTCGGCAAGACCGCCCTCTGGGCCGGGGCGGCCGACGAGCGGTTCGCCATCGTCATCTCGAACGATTCGGGGTGCGGCGGGGCGGCCCTCTCGCGGCGGGCCTTCGGCGAAACCGTCGAGCGCATCAACAAGTCCTTCCCGCACTGGTTCTGCGGCAACTTCAAGACGTATAACCGCAACGAGGCGGCCCTGCCCGTGGACCAGCACATGCTCGTGGCCCTGGCGGCACCGAGGCCCGTGTACGTTGCGAGCGCCGACCGGGACCTCTGGGCCGACCCGCACGGCGAGTTCCTCTCATGCAAGGGCGCCGACCCGGTGTACCGCCTGCTCGGGACCGAGGGCCTGCCCGCCGCGACGATGCCGCCGCTCGATACGCCCGCCCAAGGCCGCATCGGCTACCACGTGCGCACGGGCGGCCACGACCTGTCGGAGTACGACTGGCGGCAGTACCTCGACTTTGCGGATAAGCACGTCGGGCGGACCAGGTAGCCCGGCCGAAACACCCACCGCCACGTCGCGCAACGCGTACCCGTCTGGGGCGGGTAGCCTGGCGATGGTTCCGCGCCTCGACGTGCCTCCCGGCGGCGCGCTCGACCAACGCGCGAACCGTTGGGGACCCACGAGCGTCAAAAACATCGAAGACCGGCAGCGCCAACCATGAGGAGATCCCCATGACCCCGAGCCGATTCCCCTCAACCTTCCGCTGGTGGGCCCTGGTGTTTACCGTGTGTGCAAGTCTTGCGGGCGCCGCGTTGGGCGCACCTGCCCAGGGTACGTCGACCGACAACACGTTCCTGTGTCTCTCGGTCCGGGCCTGGGTGGACGGGGTGTCGGACCTGGTCATCCAGCCCCAGACCGTCTTCTGGCAAAACCGGGAAAACGGCAAGCCCGGCACGCCTCACGACCACCTGGTGGCCGAGGTGCCGACCCTCCTGGACGGCAGGCCGTGGCTCCCGCGCTGGCAGGGCGAGACGAGCGACCGGCTGAAGACCGCCCACTTCCCGGCAACGTTCGCCGGGCTTGCGTTCGCCCTCGGCAAAACGGAAGCCCGCGGCGCTGTGGAGGTGGTCGAGGCCGCCAATCAGCAGGTGGTCGTCCGTTTCACCGACCGCCCGAACGATGCAACGTGGTACCATATGTGGCTGGTGGCGGCGGCCGCGGACCTGAAACCGTTCGCCGACGCGGTGGCGGAGACGTTGAGCCGGGCGGCCGCAGGCGACACGGACGCCGCCCAGGAGGCCGCCGAACGCGTCCGCACGTCCCTGGTCGAAACAAAGGTCCCCGGCGCGGTACGCGAGCGGGCCTTGGCCAAGGTCGTCACGTACGCCGTGGAGGCGTGCCGGGCGGTCGACTTCGACGTTGCCCGGTCGCTGGTGCATCTTGCGGCCGCCGTGGATCCGAATGACCGCGCGGTCACGGACCTGGAGCGTTGGCTCGACAAGGCCGCCGAACCCGTTTTCACCGATGATTTCGACGAGCCTGGTCTCGGCCCGTGGGGCGCCGTCGAGGGCGACTGGCGGGTGTCCGGCGGCAAACTGGAGTGCGTCATCAACCGCCAGCACGGCCGGGTTGTCCTCCAGGGCACCACCGCCCGCGACTTTGCCCTGGCGTTCGACGCGGTCAGCGTCAAGCCGTTCACCGTCCGGTTCGGCACGCTGTTTCGCGCGGCGAAGAACGGGTGTTTCGGCTTTTTCCTGTGCGATGCGCACAACCAGGTCGTGGGCGGCGAAATCCACGCCTTCACCAGCGAACCCGTGGGGTCACCCCACGACCCTGTCGGCATCCAGTACGCCTGGGGCGGGTTCCGGTACCCGGTTGAACCGGTCCGCCGGTACCGGATGGCGATGCGGGCGGCCGGCCCCCTGGCCGAGTGCTACGTCGACGGCGCCATCGTCGCCCGGGTACACGACCGCCGGCCGGCGCCCGGGCAACTGGGATTCTACGTGTTCGAAGGCGGGTGCCGGTTCGACAACGTCCGCGTGTACAAGCCGCTGGCCCCGCCGCGGATCCCGCCGGCGTTGGCCAAGACACCGCTGGCCAAGGTCGTGGTGACCCCCATACGGTAAAGGCGACAGGCGGCGCCCGGTTCACTCGTACGTCCACTTCACGACCCAGGGGTCCTTGGTGCGCTTCTGCATGGCCTTGAGTTTGTCCTGGAGGCGTTTGAGGGTGGCGGCGTGGGCGGGGTCGGAAGCCAGGTTCGTCACCTCGTGCGGGTCGTTCGCCAAATCGTACAACTCGAACGCCGGCCGGTGCAGATACGCCTCGACCGGCCGCTTGCCGTAGGTGGTCAGGCCGCGTTTCAGGACGGCCTGCCACGTCTCGGACGCCCACAGGTCGCTGGCGAACGGGTAATCGAGGCCGTGGGCGATGTTCCAGATGAGTTTCCACCGCCGCTCGCGGACCACCCGCATCGGGTAATACATCGTAATCTCGTGGAAGGTGTGCGAGGCGTACGTTTCGTCCCAGCCCTTGGGATGCTCGTCGCCCATCGCCTGGCGGAACGACCGGCCGTGGAACGCATAGTCGGCCGGCACGGCGCCGGCGAAGTCGAGAAGCGTCGGCGTAATGCACGGGTAGTTCACGAGCGCGTCGCACGCATAGCCCTGCCGCTCCTGGAACGGGTTGCGGACCACGAACGGCAACCGCAGCGCCGGCTCGTAGACGTTCGTCTTCGCCCCCGGGAACGCGATGCCGTTGTCCGAGCAATAGAGGACGACCGTATCGTCCCAGTGGCCGGTTTCCTTGAGGATGGCGATGAGGCGTGCGAGGCCCGCATCGGTCCGCTGGACGCTCATGTAATACCGGGCAAGTTCCTGCCGGCACTCGGGAATGTCGGGCAGGTACGGCGGGACGATCACGTCCTTCGGGTCCACGGGGTCCGAGCCCTCGCGTTTGAAGGGCCTGTGCGGTTCGGTCGTGCAGAAGTAGAGGAAGAACGGCTTGTCGGAGGCCTCGGCGATGACGTCGCGGCACTTGTCGGCAGCGCCGGCGGGCGACCCGCCCCCGCGAATCTCCGTCTCGAAGTGGTACACCTCCTCCGGCGCCACGTGGTACTTGCCCCACCGGGCCGTCCGGTACCCCGCCTCGCCGAGCAGGTTCGGCAGGCTGCGGACCCACGGAAACGAGATAAAATGATGGTACGCGTGCTGGTGCCCGTACTGGCCGTTGCCGTGGTTGTACAGGCCCGTCAGGATGGTGCTGCGGCTCGCGCTGCACGAGGCGGTGGTGCAGAAGGCGTTGGTGAACCGCACGCCGTGCTCGGCCAGGTGGTCGAGGCCGGGCGTCCGGATGGCCGGGTTGCCGTAGCAGCCCGCGTCGCCGGTGCCCTGGTCGTCGACGATGTAGACAAGGAGATTGGGCCGGCGGTCGGCCTTGGGGGCGGCCCGGGCGATCGCCGGCGCCGCCAGTGCCCCCGCCGCCCCGGCGCAAGCGGTTCGCAGGAAGGTGCGTCGTGTGGTTGAGGAAAACGGCATGGTCATCTCCTTCGGGGTCATAAGTGATGGCCGTCGTGGACAGCCCGCCGGCCGCCCGTCGCGGCGTTACGGCTTTATTTCGTCGAACATCGCCAGCAGCGCGGCGGCGATCTTCGTCGAAGCCTCGGTCTCGACCCTGCTCGTGCCGAGCCACGTCTCGTACCCGCCCAGTCGGTGCTGCTCGGGCGTGGGCAGGTATCCGCCGCTACCGTTGGCCAGCGAAATCGTGAACGTCGGCTTGAAGGGGCTTCGGGCCTTCAGGTCCAGGCCGGTCTCGACAAACGTCTCGAACGGGACCGTTGCGATGCCCAGTTCTCCGATGCGTACAGCCTGCAGGATAACGCGCGTGGTTGCCGGCGCCTCGTGCTGCCGGACGATCCGCCCGGCGTAGGTCCGCTGGTGGGGCCGTTTGTCGGGCCGGTCGGGGTGGGCGATCATCGCGCGGGCCTCGGTCAACTGCTCAGGCGTGGGCTTGCGTACGGCCAGTTCGAGTTCCGCCTGCCGCATGTCCAGCGACAGGTCCGTCCGCCAGGCCAGGGCCTTGTACTGGGCGAAGATGGCCTGGGCCACCCGGTCGGCCACCAGGCGGATCTTCTCGTAGGGCGGCCTCCGGTCCGGCGCGGCCGCATAGTTAATGTTGTTGATGTTGCCGCTCGTCCCGTTCGACAGGATTCCGACGAACGGCGGGTCGAGCCGGTCGGCGCCAATCAACTGCTGGATGCGATCGGCGAACACGCCGAAGTAGTCGGCCGAGATCTGCTGCCGGCCGGTCCCGCCCACGTAGTGCAGCGAGTAGTTCGCGAGCAGAGCGATGGGCCGGCCGGCCACCGACTCGACCGCCAGGAAGCACACCTCCGGGTCCACCGGCCCCGACGGCTTAAGGAGGCCCGGCCTCTGGTGCCCCGGGTTCATCTTCACGCGGTCGCCGGTTCCGCCGAACGGGTCGGGCAGCGGCGTGCCGGGTTTCATGAGCCAGCGGCGGTTGAAGACCTGGTCGGGCACCTCGGCGGTACCCCAGGCAATGCGGGCGGGCTCCAGGTGGTTGATCGCCCGGCGCACGCCGTCGGCGATGCGGCGGACCACGAACCGGCCGTAGTCCGGCGACTCGGTGCCGGGCGCCTTGCCGTCGTTCCAGCGGCACGGGATTGACGAATGCGTATGCGTGGCCGCCATCAGCATGCGGTCCACCGGCAGGCCCGTGTGCTCGTGAACCTGGCGTTTGGCCTCGTCGAAGACCTCGCGCGACATGCCCAGATTGTCGCACACGACGATCGCGAGGCGGGTCGCCCCGTCGTCGAGGACCAGGCACCGGGCGTGCAATTCGTCGTGGATGTGTCCGGCCGGCGCGGCCTTCCATCCGCCGATGACGGGTTCGTCGAGCCAGGGCGTGATGTTGCTGGCAGCCGCCCCCGCGCGGAGAACGGGCTTCGCCGCCTCGACCGCCTTCGCCGCGCGGGCTGCCGCCGGAACGAACGCGCTGACCAGAACCGCCGTCAGGACGGCAGCGGCTGCGGTCCCGGTGCCCTTAACGACGTTGCGCCGGGCGGGCATGTGTAAAGCCATCAGGTTCTCCTTAGGGTTGGTCCGCGGCCCGTGGCGCCGATGCCGGCGGTGGCACGGCCGCATCGATGAGCACGTTATCGCACCCTTTCTTGACCACCGGCCTCCACCCCTGGGGCGGGTTGTCGTGGCCGATGAGGCAGTCCGAGACGCGGGCACCCGACACGTTCTTCAGGAGCACCCCCACCCCGTCGCAGTCGAGAATCGTGCACCCCGTCACGTTGCACCGCCGACAGTCCTCCAGAACGAGGCCGGCCGGGCCGCCCCGGACGCCGGCCACGTGGAGGCCATGAACGGTGGCGTCCGTGCAGCGGCGCAGCACGATGGCGGTGCGGGCGTCTTTCTCTGCCTGGTACGCGGGGTTGCGGTCGAAGAGGTTCGGCCCGACCACGAGGCCGCGCGTATCCTCGACGAGCAGGTTGTGGGCGTACCCTTTCCAGAAGGTGTTGCCCGAGATGCTGACGCCGCGGGCTTTGGCCACGTGCACGTTGATCTGGACGTCGCTGAGGACGTTGCCCGAGATGACCACGTTGCCTCGCGGCACGCCGCCGGCATCGGTCCCGATGAACCGGACGTTGGCGGAGTCCGGGGCGTTGTGGGTGTGCTGGATGGTGCATCCGACGATGGCCACCTCGCCGCAGCCGGCGTCGCCGCCGCTTGAGTCGATGAGGACGTTGGCGGTTGGCGGCCCGTCGACCGCCATGTTGCCCTCGATGTCGCACCCGGTCACGTGGAGGTTCCGGACATTGCCGGCCCGGACCACGATGCCCCCGCCGCCGTTGTACGAGACGTGGCAGCCCAGTACGTTGATCTGGTGGAGGTTCACGTTGTCGAGGTACAACCCCACGCCGCGGTTCTCGTACAGGTGGCACGCCGTTACGATGACGTTGCGGTTGCGCTTGACCAGGTGGACGGCGTGGCGGGTTTTGCGGATCGTGAGGCGGTCCAGGGTCAGTTGCATCGTGCCGGTGGCCTCGATGCCGCACGCCTCGTCGTGGGCGCCGACGATCTCGAAGCCGACGGCGGCGGGCGACCGCTGCCGGTCCCAGACGTTCGGCTTGACCGTTTGGGGACCGGCCGTCCCACCGTGCGTACCCACGAACCTTAGCGCCGACCCCGATCCGGCCATGACCACCGTGGCCGCGCCCGTGCCCTGGACCGAGGTGGGACCGACGCGGTCCAGGTCAATGACCACCGGCCGCGTCAGCCGGTACCGGCCTCGCGGCAGCCAGAGGTCGCCGACGCCCGCGTCGACGGCCTTCTGGAAGGCGACCGTGTCGTCGGCCTGACCATCGCCGACGGCCCCGAACTCGCGGACGGTGCGGGTGGCGGGCGCCAACTGCGGCCCGTCGGCGGCGTCGGCCGCGCCGGCCAACGTCAGCACCAGGGCCGCCATCACCACGCGTAACCACGTCGTCGGCATGGCATGCTCCTCCGTGTTGGATCCGCCCGGCGCCGCCCGGAACGCATTATCACCGGCGGTCCAGGCTATCGTCCAGCGTGCCGTCGGGCAACATGTAGTCGGGGTGCGCCTGGCCGCGCGATTCCATCCGGTATCGCACGCAGGACCGCCAGTTGCCTTTGCAGTAAGTGTTGACCCACTTCGGGTCGAGCCGCCCGGCGTCCGTGAAGCGCTTCATGGGGCAAACGGGATACCACTTACAGGTCATGGGCGTTGCGCTTACGAGGTTCGGTGCAGGAACTTGGAGGCCTTCTTGAGGTTGGATTGGTCGGCCACCAGAAAGACGCGGTCGCCGGCCTGGAGCTGGGCTCCGCCGCGCGGGATGATGAAGGTCTGCGTCTCGGGCCGGTAAATGCCCGTGATGACGCAGGCGTCCGGGAAGGCTTCGTCGGCGGCAATGCCACCGACGGTCTGGCCGGCGACGGCGGCCCGTTCGGGCACGGTATCGACGACGATGGACGCCCCGCCCGCGGCGAAGGTGTAGACCTGGCGAAGGTGCGGCTCCTCGATCTCGAGCATCAACTGGTTGGCGAAAACGTCGGCCACGTGCATCGTGGTGGTGACGCCGGCCATGCGGTAGGCAGCCTCGTATTCCTGGTTCCGGAGGCGTGCGATGACGCGTTCAACGCCCAGGCTCTTGGCGAGCAGGGCGAAGGCCAAATTGTCGGCGTCGCCGCGCATCGTGGAGACGGCCACGTCGGCCCGCTCGATGCCCGCCTGCCGGAGAACCTCGATGTTGGTCGCGCTGCCGTGCTGAGCCAGGGCGCCGGTGTGGGCCGCCACCCATTCCGCGACGGTCTTGTCGCTGTCGATGACGACAACGTCGTGCCGGGCCCGGACCAACCGCTGAGCCAGGCCTCGGCCGACGAGTCCGGCCCCCGCAATGACGATGTACATGGCGTTCCCCTACTTCCAGGTTCGCGGCGAGACGAGGAGAAGGAGGGGGAGGATTTCGAGCCTCCCGGCCACCATCCCCAGAATGTACACGATCTTAACGACCGGGTGCAGGGCGCCCAGGCCGGCCACCGGGATGTAGCACGGCCCGATGTTCCCGAGGGCCGAGAACATGCCGCTTGCCGACTCCAGTGCCCCGTGGTCCGACAGGAGCGCCGTTACCAGGCCGCCCACGACCAGGAGGAGGACCCATCCGAAAAACAAGGCGCCAATGCGGCGAAGTTCCTCGGCCTCGACAACCTCGCCGTCCACCACCACCGGCACGATTGCCCGGCGTCCGTGGATAAGCCGGTGCATCTGCCGGCGAAGCATGGCCAGCAACACGCCCACGCGCAGCACCTTGAGGCCGCCGCCCGTGGAGCCAACGCAGCCCCCGATGACCATCAGGACCAGGAAGATCTGCTTGGCGGCGCCCGGGAAGTAGTCGGCCGCGATGTCCTCCGTGCCGAAACCGGTCGTCGTGGCCAGGGCCACCACCTGGAACACGCTCGTGCGGAAGGTGGCTTCCCATCCGGCGAGGGTGCCGGCATCGGCGGCAAATTGCCGGAAGTGGTCCAGCATGATGAGGGCGGTCGCACCGGCCAGCAACAGCCACCACAGGCGAATCTCCAGGCTGTCCCAGAGGGCCCGGATGCCGCCCCGCAACACCCGGTAATGGACCATGAAACTCATGCCGCCCAACATCATGCCCACGGTAATCGTATACTCGATGAGCCGGTAGTGCGGGTGCCCGGTCGCCCGGTAGGCGCCAACGCTGGCGTCGTACGGCGAGTAGCCGCCCGTCGACAGGCTCGTCATGGCGTGGTTCACGGCGTCGAAGACGGTCATACCCTCCAGCACGAGCGCCGCCGCCAACACCGCCGTATACGCCGCATAAATGAACCACAGAATCCGGAGCGTCCGAAGCAGGCTCGGGGCCGGACGTTGGGCGAACACCTTGTGACTCTCGGCCCCGAACAGTTCCTGGGCGCTCTGCCCGGTGTACAGGACGCCCAGGAAAAACGTGAGGATGCCCAGCCCGCCCAGCCACTGGATGAAGGACCGCCAGAACAGGATGCTGGGCGGCAATTGCTCCAGACCCTGGAGCATCGTGATGCCGGTCGTCGTGAACCCGCTGACCGACTCGAAGTAGGCGTCGATGAGCGGAATCTGCATGCCCAGGTAGAACGGCAGTGCCCCCACCGCCGACACGACCAGCCACCCGAGCGCGCACAGGACCATGGCCCGGCGGGAATCGAGCGGCGGAAACCGCAGGTTCCGCTTCAGCACCAACCCCGCCGTCAGCGCAATCACCGCCGGCGCCAGAAACGCCGTCACCGGCACGGGGGTGTGTGCGGCCGACTCGGCCACAACGTGCACCCCGAGCGGAACCAGCGCCATGACACCGAACACCCAGGTCAGCAGGCCCAGGTATCCCAACACGGGTCGCCAGTACGCCCAGCGATTTCGCACGCGCCGCGCCCTCCAGTCGGCGGGGTCCCGGCGCTGAAACCCCTGCCGCAGACCATAGCATGTCCACCCGGACCGGCCAGTGCAAGGAAACTCGCGGGGTAACGTGAAAGCGGAAATCCCCCGCCACAGTCGTATAATGGTTCGGCACACCGAACCCCGGCAAGGAGAAACCCGATGACCCGAATCGCTTTGGCAATCCTCGGACTGGCTGCTATGCTCCCGCTGGTCGCCGCAGCCGTCGCCGCCGACAAGGGGAACACCATGTCGTACGCCGAACGGGAGCAATTCCTCAAGGCCTTCAACCGCACCGGCATGGACACCACGCCGGGCGACGCCATGCTGCTTCGCATCCTCGTAGCCGCCAGCGGCGCCAAGAGCGGTCTGGAGGTCGGGTCGTACAAGGGCTTCGGCGCCATCAACATGGGCGTCGCCTTCGAGCGAAACGGCGGACGCCTGCAAACCGTCGAAATCAACCCCGAAACCGCCGACGCCTGCCGCGCCAACCTCGCCAAGGTCGGCCTCCAGAACGTCGTAACCTGCATCACGGGCGACGCCCTGAAGGTTCTGCCCACGCTCGAGGGCCCGTTCGACTTCATGTTCATCGACGCCAAGAAGAGCGACTACTTCCGCTACTTGAAGGCCGTCGAACCCCGGCTGAAGGTCGGCGCCCTTATCGTGGCCGACAACTCCATCCGGTCCGCGAACGCCATGCGCGACTTCCTGGATTATCTTGAGAAAAGCCCCGACTACGAGGTCCAGACGATCCGCGCCTCGATGGACAAGAAAGACGGCATGACCGTGGCGTACAAGATCCGCTGACCCGCCGGCCGGCGCCGCCCCTGGTGAAAGGACTACGATGAGGCACGTGCTTCTGGCAACCGTCTGGATGCTCGGTATGGCGAGCGTGGCTATGGCCCAACCCGACTGGGAAAACCAACACGTCATCGGCAAGAACAAGCAGGACCCGTTCGCCTGGCATCTGCCGTACCCGGACGCGGCGTCGGCCCTGGCGGGTCGGCCCGACGCGTCGCCGTGGGTCCGGTCGCTGGACGGCCAATGGCAATTCCACTGGTCGCCCGACCCGGACCATCGCCCGACGGGCTTTTACCGGCCCGGTTCGGGCAACCGCGGTTGGGGCGCCATCCGGGTGCCCGGCAACTGGCAAACCCAAGGCCACGGCGTGCCGCTTTACAGCAACATTCCATACCCGTTCAAGAAGGACCCGCCGCGCGTGATGGGCAAACCGCCCGCGGACTTCACCAATCACACGCACCGCAACCCCGTCGGCTCGTACCGCCGCACGTTCACGCTGCCCGATGGCTGGAAGGGCCGCCACGCCTTCATCCAGTTCGAGGGCGTCGACTCGGCCTTCTACCTGTGGGTGAACGGCAAACCCGTCGGGTACAGCCAGGGCAGCCGCACCCCCGCCGTCTTCGACATCACCGACCACGTAACCGCGGGTCCGAACCTGCTGGCTCTCGAGGTGTACCGGTACTCGGACGGCTCGTACCTCGAGGACCAGGACTTCTGGCGTCTGAGCGGCATCTATCGGAGCGTGGTCCTGTGGTCGTCGGCCGACCTGGACCTGCGCGACGTCTTCGTCCACACGACCCTCGACGACGCCTGCCGCGACGCCGAACTGGCCGTCGACGTCGAGGTCCGCAACCTCGGCAAGGATGCCGCACCCTTCCTCGTGGATGCCGAACTCCTGGACGCGGCCGGCGCGTGCGTGACGCGCTTGCGCGGCCAAGCCCAGCCCCCCCAGGTCGACGCCGGCGCCGCCCGGACCGTCCGCCTCGTCGAGACCGTTGCCAACCCCGCCAAGTGGACCGCCGAAACGCCCAACCTTTACACGCTCGTCCTGACCCTCAAGGACAAGGCCGGCAAGACCGTGGAGGTGACGACGCAACCGGTCGGCTTCCGCAAGGTCGAGATCGCTGGCGGCCAACTGCGCGTCAACGGCCGGCCCATTCTCGTCAAGGGCGTCAACCGGCACGAACACGACCCCGAAACCGGCCACACCCTCTCGACCGAGTCGATGATCCGCGACATTGGCCTCATGAAGCACCACAACATCAACACCGTCCGCACCTCGCACTACCCCAACGACCCCCGGTGGTACGACCTGTGCGACCGCTACGGCCTGTACGTCATCGACGAGGCGAACATCGAGTCGCACGGCATGGGGTACGGCAAGGAGTCGCTCGCGAAAGACCCGTCCTGGAAGGAGGCCCACGTCGACCGTACCCGCCGCATGGTCGAACGCGACAAGAACCATCCCTCCGTCATTGTCTGGTCGCTCGGCAACGAGGCCGGCAACGGCGTGAACTTCGAGGCCGCCTACGATTGGATCAAGCAGCGCGACCCCTCCCGGCCCGTCCAGTACGAGCGGGCCGGCACCGCCCGCAACACCGACATCTACTGCCCCATGTACGCCACGATCGGTCGCATCACGACGTACGCCCAAGGCAACCCAACGCGCCCCCTCATCCTGTGCGAGTACGCCCACGCCATGGGCAATAGCGTCGGCAACCTCCAGGATTACTGGGACGCCATCGAGGCGCACCCCACACTCCAGGGCGGCTGCATCTGGGACTGGGTGGACCAGGGCCTCACGAAACCCGTGCCCACCGGCCACGTCGTCCGCAGCCGGTCCGTGCCGGCGATCCGCGGCGTCGTGACCGGCGTGGTGCAGCAAGGCCAGGGCGTCGTCGGGCCCGTCCTGCTCGACGCCCATCCCGCCCTGGACCTGACCGGCCCGCTCACCCTCGAGGCCGTGGTCCGCGGCAAGAAGGCAACCGCCTTCTGCCCGCTCATCTCGAAGGGCGACCACCAGTACCTGTTGCGGCTCGACAACTCGGGCGTCAACTTCACCCTGCACCAGGGCAAGTGGCAAGGGCTCCAGGTACCCGATGCCGCCGCCGGCCTCTCGGACGGCTGGAACCGCGTCACGGCCGTCTACGACGGCGCCCACATGATCCTGTACGTGGGCGGCAAAGAGGTGGGGCGCAAAGCCCTCTCCGGCCGCATCGATTCCAGCTCGAACCCCGTGAACCTCGGCCGCAACTCCGAGGTCACCGACCGCGTTGCCGCGGTCCCCATCCGCGAAGCCCGCATCTGGAACCGGGCCCTTACGCCGAAGGAGGTCCGCGACCCGCGTGCCCGCGCCGCCAACGGCCTCGTCCTGGACATGGACCTGCGGAAGGTGGGCGACGAGGCCGTGCCCCTGGGCCGCGGCGACCGCTTCTTCGCCTACGGCGGCGACTTCGGCGACCGGCCCAACGACGGCAACTTCTGCTGCAACGGACTCATCCAACCCGACCGCCGGCCCAACCCGCACTTGGCCGAGGTCCAGAAGGTGTACCAGAATATCACGGTCGAACCCGTGGACCTGAAGGCATGGCGATTCAACGTCCGCAATAAGCACGCCTTCACGAACCTCGATGCCTTCGAAGCCCGCTGGACACTGCGCTCAGGCGGCGAGGTCGTCAAGAACGGGTCGCTGGGCCGCCTCGACGTGCCGCCCGGCAACACCCGCGAGGTCCTGTGCCGGCCGGCCGGCCCCCTGCCCCCCGGCGAACACCTGCTGACGATCTCGTTCCACCTGCCCGAGGACACGTTCTGGGCCCCGAAGGGACACCGCGTGGCGTGGAACCAGTTCCGCCTGCCGTCGAGCAAGACGCAGCCGGCCGGCAAGACCGCCGGCAAGGTCGACCTGAAGGAGTCGGCCGGCGCCTTCGTCCTCTCGGCCGGCCCCGTCCAGGTGACCATCAACCGCACGACCGGCGCCATGGACTCCTGCAAGGCGGGCGGCACGGAGATGCTGGCGTCGCCCCTCGAACCGAACTTCTGGAAGGTCCCCAACGATAACCAGTACCGCAACAAGTACGTCCAGCGGCTGGGTCCGTGGCGCAACGCTGCAGCCACGCGCGAGGTTCTGGACGTCAAGGCCTCACAGGCCGGCACCGGGCCGGTCAGGGTCGTCGCCCGGATGCGGCTGCCGGTCGGACCGTCGGACTACACGGTCACGTACACCATGACGAGCGACGGCCGGGTCGAGGTCCGCGCCGAGTACGCGCCCGGGCAGGACAACCTGCCGCTCATGCCCAAGTTCGGCATGACGCTTGCCCTCGCGAAGCGGTTCGACACGATCCGCTGGTACGGCCGTGGGCCCCACGAGACGTACTGGGACCGCAAGACGGGCGGCGAAATCGCCATTCACCAGCGTGCCCTCGATGCGTTCATCTTCCCGTACATTCGCCCCCAGGACAACGCCAACCGCGCCGACGTGCGATGGGTTACCTTAACCGACGCACGGGGAACGGGCATCAAGGTAACGGCCGTCGGCGACCCCCTGAACGTCAGCGCCTGGCCGTACACGATGACGGACCTCGAATCCGCCACGCACGATTACCAGCTGCCGCAGCGCGACACAATTACCGTCAACCTCGACCACCAGTTGCACGGCGTGGGCGGCGACAACAGTTGGGGCGCCCGAACGCACCCCCAGTACACGCTGCCCGGCGGCAAACCGTATGCTTACGCCTTCACCCTTGAACCCGTCCGGCCGTAGGTAATGTAGGCCGGGACGGCGTTCCGGCAATACATGATAGATCGCCGGGGCTCCGCCCCGGCCTACCTTTGGATTTGCCAACGACGCCAAAGGAGTACCGATGCGCCCCCTCATCCTGCTCGCCGCCGCCCTCCTCGCCGCCGTGACCGTCGCCGCCGCCCGCGCGGCCGACACGGCCGTCCGGTGCGTCGCCTCGCCGCCCACGGACCGGCGCACGGCACTGTACGTCTCGAACCGCGAGCCGCTGGCGCCCAGCCCGCTGGTGAAACTGCCCATCGGGGCCATCCGGCCCAAGGGCTGGCTCCGCACCATGCTCGACACGGAAGCCGCCGGCATGGTCGGCCACCTCACCGCCATCAGCAAGTTCTGCAAGGCCGACGGCAACGCCTGGCTCGCCCCGGACGGCAAGGGCCACAGCCCCTGGGAGGAACTCCCCTACTGGCTCAAGGGCTTCGGCGACCTCGGGTACGTCCTGGGCAACGAGCGCATCAACACCGAGAGCCGCCGGTGGATCGAAGGCATGCTCGGCAGCCGCCAGGCGGACGGCTGGTTCGGCCCCGCCGCCAGCAAGACGGGCAGCCGCCGCGTCAAAGGCAAGCCCGACTTCTGGCCCAACATGGTCGCCCTGAACTGCCTCCAGTCCTACTATGAACACACCGGCGACAAGCGGGTCCTTGCCCTCATGACCGCCTACTTCCGTTTCCAGAGCACCGTGCCCGACGAGGACTTTCTGGTCCCCTACTGGCAGAAGATGCGCGGCGGCGACAACCTGGAATCCGTCTACTGGCTCTACAACCGCACGGGCGAGAAGTGGCTGCTCGAGGTGGCCGAGAAAGTCCACCGCCGCACCGCCGACTGGACAACCAACATCCCCAACTGGCACGGCGTGAACCTGACGCAGGGTTTCCGCGAGCCCGCCATCTTCTGGATGCAGGCCCGCGAACCGCGATTCTTGGGCGCCGCCTACCGTAACTACGTTACGATGCTCGAAGAGTACGGCCAGATGCCGGGCGGCATGTTCGGCGCCGACGAAAACTGCCGACCCGGCCACGCCGACCCCCACCAGGCCGCCGAGACCTGCTCCATGGTCGAGTTCATGCACTCCTTCGAGATGCTCACGAAGATAACCGGCGACCCCGTCTGGGCCGACCGATGCGAGGAGGTGGCCTTCAACGACCTGCCGGCCTCCCAGCCTGTCGACCAGCGAGGCCTTCACTACCTCACGGCCCCGAACCAGGTCGTCCTGGACGCCAAGAACCACTCGCCCGGCATCCAGAACGGCGGGTGCATGTTCGCCTACAACCCGCACGGGTATCGCTGCTGCCAGCACAACCACGCCCACGGATGGCCGTACATGGCCGAGGAACTCTGGCTCGCCACCAGCGACGGCGGCTTGTGCGCCTCGCTCTACGCCGCCAGCACGGTCACTGCCAAGGTCGCGGGCGGCGCCGAGGTAACGGTCACCGAGGACACCGCGTACCCGTTCTCCGAGACGGTTCGTTTCCGCGTCCAGGCGGCCAAGGCCGTGCGCTTCCCCCTATACCTGCGCATCCCCGCGTGGTGCAAGGGGGCGAGCGTGACCATCAACGGCAAGGCCGTGGAGGCTGAGGCCAGGCCCCTCTCCTATCTCGTCCTCGACCGCACGTGGCCCGAGGAATCCGACGGCGACACCATCGCCCTGACCCTGCCGATGCGGCTGGAGGCGGTCGTCTGGGCAGGCAACCAGGGGGCCGTCTCGATTCGCCGCGGGCCGCTCTGGTTCGCCCTGCACATCCAGGAAGAGTGGAACCGCATCGGCGGCACGGACGACTGGCCCGCCTACGAAGTCCTGCCCACCTCACCGTGGAACTACGGCTTGGCAATCGACCCCGACCGTCCGGGGAAATCGATCCGGGTCGCCCGGCCCAAGGTCAGCCCCAAAGCGCCAGGCCGTGCGATCACGTTCCGAGAACCGCCCATCCTCCTGAAGGCCAAGGCCCGCAAGATTCCCGGGTGGCAACTCGACCGCCACGGCCTGGTGGCCGTCCTTCAGCCGAGCCCCGTTCGCACCGCCGAGCCGGTCGAGGATGTCACGCTCATCCCAATGGGCTGCGCGCGGCTGCGGATTAGCGCCTTTCCGCGGGTCTCAACCGACGCGTCCGCCCGTCCGTGGCAAGCCCCGCCCCAGCCGGCCTACCGCGCGAGGGCCTCGTACGGCCATCCGAGCGACACCACCGCCGCCATCGCCGACGGCCTTGTGCCGGCCAACTCGAACGATCACGCCATACCCCGCCACACCTTCTGGCCGCACAAGGGCACCGACGAGTGGGTCGAGGCCCACTTCCCCAAACCGCGCACCGTCAGCACCTGCGAGGTCTACTGGTTCGACGACACCGGCCGAGGATACTGCCGCGTGCCCAAGTCATGGACGCTTCGCTTCCGTGACGGCAACCAGTGGAAACCGGTGACCCTGACGAGCGGCGCCGCCTACGGCACGGCGAAGGACACGTTCAACACGGTGGCGTTCGAGCCGGTCACGGCGGGGGCGATGCGGCTCCAAATCCAGTTGCAGGACGGCTTTAGCGGCGGCATCCTGGAATGCCGCTTCGGACCTCGCAAGAAGGAATGAGCCCGCCCGGGCGCGACGAAGCCCTGTTAGTTGCGGCAACCATCCGCTTCGAAACCGGCAGCTGGTCGAGGCCGTCGGCGTTCCGTAACATCGGCCGTATGCCAAGGCGCCAGGTCAGTCTGTCACGTCTTGGCGTGCCACGCGGTAGACGTGCACGGCCAGCGGGTCGAAGGTGTCCGTAAACCCGCCGGCGGCCGCCCGCAGGGTCCGGTCCTCGTCCACCACCTCGACCTTGGCCCCCGGGGCCAACCCGTGGACGGTGAACGTTGCGTGCACGGGCGTCTTGTGCTCCACGTAGTTGACCGCAAAGACGTACACGTGGCCGTCGTGAGCGCGGAGGAGGGTCGCCACCTTCGGGTCGGGTTCGGTCGCCACCACGTGGCCCGACCAGGGCCGGCCGAGGATCGCCGGCGCAAGGCGCGTAACTTGGGCGTTGATGGCGGCCAAGGCCTTGCGGTTCTCGTCCGGCACGCCGAACTGGTGGTAGGCCGGTTTCCAGACGTGCGTAAAGTAGCCGATACCGGTGGCCCCGCCCGTGATGGCCATCCAGACCTCGGCCCGGATGTGCCGGGGCGTAACCTCGGTCTGCTTCTCCAGCGCGCCGGTGTACTGGCCGCCGCGGCTCGTCTCGATCCAGGCGTACACGGGGCGCGGGCCGGCCATCGCCGACAGCCGCGCCGTGGCATCGTGGACCAGGTGAATCCACTCCGGCTTGTTCCACCCGTAGATGGGATAAATGTCGTACCCGATGACGTCGGTGGCGCGGATGTACGCGGGGTACAGGCGCTCGCGGCGCTCGTCGGCATACTTCTTGAAGTGCGGGTGAAAGTAGCCGGTCACCGTCATGAAGACCGGCCGCGAGGGGTCGTGGGCCTTGATCGCCTTGTACGAGCCGAGCGTTTCCTCGGGCGTGGCCCGCGGCTCAAGGCGCGGCGGCGAGACGAGGACGTTCGTCCCAGCGGCATCGTACGCCTCGATCTCGCCGACCGACCCCCACTCCTGCTCGCCCGGGTACGTGGACCGGACCTTCAGCGTCAGCGCCCGGAACGTGACGGGCTTCGGCAGGTCGAACGCCTGCTGCCCCTTTTTCGCCTGGAGCGTCGCGCGGAGAATCTCCTTTCCGTCGCCCTCGAACGCAACCTCCTTCGCAACGGCCAGACCCTTTGAGATGGTCAGGTAAACGGCCAGCCGCGTGGCCGTGACGGGCTGCTTCCGCCGGATCGTGACGGCCGCCCCCTCCAGCGGGTCGAGCACCGACCAGGAGTGCCACACGCCGTCCACCATCTTCCAGAGGGGCGTCGTGCGGTTGACGCGGAGGCCGGCGGCGGGAACGACCTCGGCGTCGTTCTCGGTGTGCGGCAGGTCGGGCTCGTCACCGTGGATGTACCCGAGGAGCGCGGGATGCCCTTTCAGACCCTTGTGAAACGGCATGACGCCGTAGAGGCCAGCCTTCTGGACAAGCGGCAGGTACTCGGTCACGTTGCGGGTGCCGCTGGACTTGGGCCAGTAGCCGGCCACGGTGTTCATGCCGCACTGGCGGACGGCGGGGAAGTTCGCCGCGTCCTGGAGCCAAATCATCAGGGGGAAGAACGGCTCGCCGCCCACGCGGAAGGCCCGCTCGCGGATTTCAACCTTCTCGATAGGCGGCAAGGCGGCGGCAGGGCCCGCCGCCGAGGCCAACGCAACCAGAACGACAAGAGCCGCAGTTCGCATGGGACGCTTTCCTTTGTCATTGGTCATTAGTCATTTGCTCTTGCACGCGGAGCGCCGCCTGTCATCCCGAGCGAGCGAAGCGAGTCGAGGGATCTCGCCGTGTTCTTTCCCGATGAACGACGGTCGAGGCGAGATCTCTCCGCTCGCCCCGGCCTCGCCGGCGCGAGGCCCGCGGCTCGGTCGAGATGACACGTTTCCCGCAACCCCGTCGCGGCGTCCCGCGCCGCCGTTCACCAATGACCACTGACAAATGACAACCCGTTACGGCTCTTGCGCCGGCTTCAGCCGCGGGTCCGCCAAGTCCAGCCGGTACATGATCTGGTTGTAGTCGTAGCGCGGCGTGGGGACCTTCGCGCCGGAGAACGTCCGCGTGTACGTGCCCTCGAAGTAGATGACCCGGCCGCCGTCGGAGTCGAAGAACGCATGGTGGACCGGGTTGTAGAAACTGTACGCGTCGTGCGTCACCACCTTGACGGCCGTCCGCCAGGGGCCTTCGGGGGCATCGGCCTCGGCGTACCAGATTTCGCCGAGTCCGGAGGTGCCCCACTGCTCGCACAGGATCATGATCCAGCGCTTCCGCCAGGCGTTCCAGCGGACCGAGCTGCGATGGGCGACGACCGGCTTGCCGGTGTCGGCGCTGCGGAGGTCGATCCAGGCTTCCTCGGCCCGCATCGTGCCGGCCTTGACGAGTTCCCGTTGGCGGGCCGCGGTCACGGGGGGTGCGTTTGGCTTCCAGCCCCAGACGAGCCGGCCGTCGGCATCGCGGTCCAGCGCCGGGGCTTTCGCGCCGTCATCGCCCCCTGGCGCCAGGCAGGTGAACGCCTCGTACGCCGCCGGGTCGAAAACGGCGTCCCAGGTTGCCCGAACCCGCAGATGCGGATACGGCTGGACGAAGTACCAGTACGCCTGGCCGTCGGCGGTGACGCGGGTGGCCTGGCCCAGCGGATGCCGCCACGCGGCGTCGTCGAGCCGGCGGACGCGCTCGAAGGCCTCGCGTTCGTCGCTATAGAGCATCAGGCCGTGTTCGAGCCGCTCGCCCAGGCTCTTCATGCGCGCGTAGTGGGCCACGAGCCGCTCGCGGCCGGAGTCGTCGGGCACCGTGATGAAACCGTCCAGCCAGACCATGCCCGGCTCGGGCAACGGGGCCATCTTGCGGCTAAAGCCCTTCTTGTCCACGAAGTACGCGAGGTTGATGCCGACCGCAGGGGCCAGACCGCCCTGGCCGGGCAGGAGCGACGTGGCCCCGGCCGTCGCAAAATGGCCCAGCGGGTACGACGCGCGGCTCGTGTCGCCCCAGAACCAGTACAGCCGACCCCGGTACGGCACCGCGAAGACCGAATCCTGGCCCAGGACCTGGCCGGCGAGGACCGGATCGCGAGTGGGCGCCTCCAGCCCGGCAAGCACCGTGTCGCGGTAAATGCCCTGCCCCGTGATCCGGTACAGGCGTTCGGCGATGTTCGTGCGCGTGACCGTCAGCCGGGCCGTTTTGCCCGGCGTCGTGCGCAGCCTCGTGCCGCGGAACCCGAACCCGTCCTTCGGGAACGTATAGCCGTGGCTCGACACGAAAAAGAACACCTCCCGGTCCATCAGGCCCGGTTCGTGGAAGGCCACCCGCCCGGCCGAGTCGGTGACGTACCGGATCTCGTTGACGGTGCGGAGTTCGACGAGCGGCACACCGCGGCCGGTGCCCGCGTCAACCACCTCGATGACGAAGGTGTCGTCCGGCCCGGCGGCGGCAACCGTGGCATGCGCCGCCAGCGCCAACGCCAGCGTCGCCAGGATCCTCGCAACGCGCATCATGGTCCGTGGCCCTTTGTCATGGGGCATTCATTCGCCATTCGTCATTTCCCCTCTGGTTTCCAGGGCACCTTGGCGTAGCGGGCGAGTTGGGCGTCGAGGGCGGCCCCGAGTTCCTTGAACCTGGCCGGCTCGGACGTCGCGAGGTTCCTGGCTTCGAGCGGGTCGGCGGCAAGGTTGTAGAGTTCACGGGGCTCACCGGGCATCGGTTCCAGCAGTTTCCAGTCGCCGCGGCGGATGGCGTACATGGCCCGTCCCTTGAACTTGCCCCCCTCGCGGCGGCCCCAAAAGAGGTCGCGCTCGGGGTCGGGGGCATCCCGGCCGAGGAGGGTGGGCATGAAACTGACGCCGTCGATCTCGTGGTCGATACGGACGCCCGCCGCCTCGCACAGCGTGGGCAGGATGTCCATCGAGAGGACGGGGCGGTCGGTCCGGCTGCCGGGCCGGATGCGCCCCGGCCAGCGGACGCCCATCGGCACGCGGATGCCGCCTTCGTACAGGGTGCCCTTGCCGGCCCGGATGGCACCGTTGCGTGCGCCGGCGCTCGTTTGCCCACCGTTGTCGCTCGCGAAGACGACGATCGTGTTGCCGGCCTGGCCGGTGGCGTCGAGGGCCTTGAGGACGCGGCCGATGCCATCGTCCATGTGCTCGATGAGGGCCACGAGTTTGGCTCGCTTCTCCGCGATGCCGGCCTCGCGGGCCTTGACCTTCGCGAGCCACGCCGCGGGCGGTTGGATGGGCGTGTGCGGGGCGTTGTACGCCAGGTACAGGCACCACGGCCGGCCCGCCGGGCGCGATCCGAGCCACTCGCACGCCCACTCGGTGAAGAGGTCGGTGGCGTGGCCCTTCGGGTCGATCTCCTCGCGCCCCCGCCGCATGTAGTTGATGCCGTGTCGGCGGTGGGTGTAATAGTCGTCCATCATGTCGCCGAGGAACCCGCGGAAGTGGTCGAAGCCGCGGTCCATCGGCGTGTCGGGCGCCTGGAGGCCCAGGTGCCATTTGCCGATGCAGGCGCTCGCGTAGCCGGCGGGTTTCAGGACCTGCGGCAAGAGGGGAACGGACTCGACGAGGTTACCCCAGGAGTTTTCGAGGTGGGTGCGGATGACGCCCGGCACGCCCACGAGGTCCTGGTACCGGCCGGTCAAGAGGGCCGCCCGCGTGGGCGAGCATACCGGGCAGTTGGCGTACGCCCGGTCGAAGCGGCAGCCGGCCGCGATGAGGCGATCGACGTGCGGCGACGCCAGGTCCGGCGCGCCGTAGGAGGAGAGGTCGCCCCACCCCAGGTCGTCCACGAGGATGACGAGTAGGTTCGGCCTGGCCCCCGCGGCAGCGCCTCCCGCACGCTGTGCACCCGTGCAGCCCGCCAACGTGGCCGCAACGGCGCCGCCGGCGGCTTTTAGAAAGTGTCTGCGATTCATGGTGGTGTGTCCTTCGTCATGGTTTCCTGGCCATGGGGCATACCCTGATATTCCGGTACGCCACGGGCCCATGATCGCCCTGGAACATGATCGGGCCCGTGGGTTGCTCGTCGCCGAAGGCCGCAGCCCGGGTTGGGCCCGAGACGTCCACGTTCTCGTGGACCACCTTGCCGTTGTGGACCACCTTGACGAACCGGGCGTTGGCGATCTTCTTACCGGCGGCGTCGAACCGCGGCGCGCGGAATTCGACGTCGAACGTCTGCCACGCACCCGGCGGGCGCGAGGCGTTCTCGCGCGGCGAGTGGCCCTCGAAACCCTCCTTGCCCTTGCCGCGCTTCGGGTCCCACCGCCGATAGATGCCGCCGCACTCGATGCCGGGGTACGCCCCCTTCTTGCCGAAACTGTCGAACACCTGGATCTCGTATCGGCCCATGAAGTAAACGCCGGAGTTCGAATCCTTGGGCACCATGAATTCGATGTGTGCGGCGACGTCGCCGAACGCCTTGCCCGTAAAGAGGTTGCGCGTCCGGCCCTTGGGGCCGTTCGTGATGACGCCGGCGCCCGGTTCGACGGCGAGTTTCTTCGGGTTCGCCGGGTCCTGGACGGCCTTGCCGACCATCTGCCAGTCGCCGGTCGGCGGCTTCCAGCCCGCCATGCCGGGGCCGGGCAGGAGGTTCGTCCAAGCGTCCGAAGGGGGTGCAGCCGTTGCAGCGAGGGTGGCCGCAATGGCAAGGAGGAACGCAAAACTCCGGGTCATGGCCGAGTCCTTTGTCATGGGTCATGGGGCATTTGTGGTTGGTGGCGACGCTTCGGATGTCATCCCGAGCGAGTCCCGGCGCGCCGGGACGAGTCGAGGGATCTCGCCGTGCGTTTTCGCACGAACGACCTTCGAAGCAAGATCTCTCCACTCGCCGTGGCCTCGCTGGCGCAAGCCCACCGGCTCGGTCGAGATGACATGCTGTTGCTCCCCGCCCACCTAATGCCCCCGCGATACGCCACCGTTCACAAAGAACCCATGACTAGGAACAGGTGACGCCGTTACGACGACCACGGCGCTCGCATGGCCCGGTCCAGGTACCGGTTGGCCTCGGCGTCGCCGGGGAAGATTTCCTTTTCGGGGTTCCACGTGAGTTTGCGGCCGGTCCACATGGCGATGTTGCCGATGTGGGCGATGGTGGCCACCCGGTGCCCGATTTCGGCCGGCTGGTACGCATCGCGGCGAGCGTGCACGGCGTCGAGGAAGTCGCGGTGTTCGCCCGCCGGGCACGTATGGAGATGGACCTCGCCGGGGCCGATCTTGCTCGCGAGAATCGCCGGCGAACTCGCCTCCACCGGCCGGGCCCAACCCCCGTTGCCGACCCACCCGTCGGTCCCCTCGAACCGCAGGCTCGTCCCGCCGCTGTCGACGAACAGTTCCACGCCGTTGGCATAGCGATACTTCAGGTGGTACTCGATGAACGTGTTGTACAGGCCGTCGGCGTGCGTCTTGCCGTGGCCTTCCACCTCCACGGGGCCGGTGGCCTCGGTATCGCCCGCCCACTGGACGGTGTCGAGTTGGTGGGCGCCCCAGTCGGTGAGCATCCCGCCCGAGTAATCGATGATCCAGCGGAAGTTCCAGTGCGTGCGGTCCTTCGTGTACGGCGCCCAGGGGGCGGGGCCCAGCCAGAGGTCCCAGTCGAACCCGTCCGGCACGGGCTGCGGCGCGGGGTTGCCCGGGTTGCCCGGCCCGGCCGGCAGCCGCACGCGGACGCGCTGGAGCCGTCCGATGCGGCCGTTGCGTACGAGTTCCGCCATCCGGTGGTACACGCGCAGCGACCGGTCTTCGGTCGAGGTCTGAAACACCCTGCCATAGCGGGTGGCCGTGTCGGCCAGGATGCGGCCCTGGCGAACCGTCAGGGTCGGCTTCTCGCAGATGACGTCCTTGCCGGCCCGCATGGCGTAGACCGACATCGGTACGTGCCAGTGGTCGGGCGTGGAGATGCAAACGGCGTCGAGGTCGTCGCGGTAGATGACCTCGCGGAAGTCGCTCGTTGGGTCGCACCCGCGGAACTCACCGCCGCGCGCCTGCCGGGCGTAATGCTGTTCGGCCACCTCCTTGCCGCGATACAGGTTGTTGCGGTCCACGTCGCAGCCGGCGATGACCTGAGCGTCGTCCTGGGCGAGGAACCCGCGGAGGTTCCGGCCGATGCCCTGCCCTCCCAGGCCGATCATGCCCACCGTCACCCGCGCCGACGGGGCCGGCCGGCCGGCTCCGAGCGCCGCCGACGTCACCACGTACGGTGCAACCGTTGCCGTTGCCGCATACTTAAGGAAGGTTCGCCGCGTCACACGCAAAGGTCGGGCCATCGGCTCACGTCTCCTTTCCTGCCATCGCCGGGACCGGTGGCGACGTACCATGTTACTTTATCGCCGCCGGGGGCAACGGCAAGAGAAACCGCTCCGCCCCCTCCGCCCAACGCACTGGCGGACAAACCGCCCGTGGCGCCCGGCGCGGGCCGCTTGCCAACCAATTGACGGGCGCCGACCGGCGCGCGACAATCGGCACGAGCCATCGACCAACCTGGGGACGCCCGTGGCAGAGCGGCTTTACAGCGTGGATCAGGCGGCGGCATTGCTCGGCACGTCGCCGCGCGAGATTCGCCGGTGGATCGACGTCGGGCATCTGCCCGCCGAACAGTTGGCCGGCGACGTGCGCGTGTCGGAGCGCGGCCTCGTCCGGTTCATTACGGCCCGCGGCATCGACCTCGGCAAGGTGCTGAGCGCCGCCCTGCCCCGCGAGCCGGAAGCCGACGCCGTCGCGCGCCTGGCGGAGGCCGTCCTGGCCGACGCCGTCCGCCGCGGGGCCGACGCGATCCTGCTCGAACCCGTCGCCAACGGCCTGACGCTTAAACTGCGCGTCGGGGGCCGGGTGCGCGAGAAACCGCGCTTCGCCTCGCATCTGCCGGCCGGCCTCGGGCCGCGTCTGCTCGCGCGGTTCCGCGCGATGGCCCAGTCGGATGGCCCCGCCGGCCGGCCCGCAAGGTTCAGCGTCCGCCTGAACGGTAACCCGCACACGTTTCGGCTGGAGGGGAGCGACGAACCGCACGGGCCGGGGCTTGCGATCTACCCGGTTGCGGACGGCGACTGACGGGTCAGGCCTCGGGGTTGCCGGACGAGGCCGCGTAGGCGCCGACGCCCCGCTTACCTTTCCGGACCCGTTCCCGCTGGCGTCCCACCTCGGCCTGCTGCTGCGCGAGGGCCAGGCGGACGCGTCCATGCAGGTCCAGCAGATGGCGGCGGTCGGCATCGGAAAGGGCCACGCCGGCCCGGCGGGTGTCGGCCAGGCACGCATCCACGCGCTCGGCCAGGCGAGCCACGCCGTCCAGGCGCCCGCGGCGAGCGGCATCCAACTGGTCGGCCAGCAGGCGGGCCAGCGTCTGGAGGCAGGCGCCGGCGGACGGATTCGCGGGGGCGGGTGTCACGGGCGGGGCGTCTCCGCGACCGGTTCGCGCCGGCGGACCTCCTCGAGGAGGGCGGCCGCCTCGGCGTTCTCGGGTTCCAGGGCCAGAATCTGCTCGGCCGCCCCGGCCGCCTCGCCATACTGCCCGTCGCGGGCCAGGAGCGTGGCCAGGCAATACAGCACCGAGGTATCGCCCGGGTGGCGGTCCAGGTACACCCGCAGGTACCGAATGACCTTGGCAAACGACCCCATCTGGCACGACGACTGGAAGAGCCCGAGCAGGGCAACGAGGTTGTCGGCATCCTTGTCGAGGGAAGCCATGTACAGGTCGAACGCCTCCGGGTACCGGCCGCCGTGCTGCCGCACCATGCCGAGGCCGGCATAGGCCTCGCCGCAGGCGGGGTCGAGGTCCAGGGCTCGCCGGAAGGCCCGGTCGGCGGCGTCGAGGTTGGCCAACTGGAGTTCCACCACGCCGAGGCCGACGGCGGCCCCGGCGTTCTCGGGCGCGAGCACCGAGGCCTCTTCGTAGCATTGCCGGGCCCGGTCGTAGTTGCCGAGCGAGGCGTGGCAGTCGCCGAGTTCCTTGATCACCTCGTAGTGCTGCTGGAGGCCTTCCTCGACAACGACGTGTTCGGCGGTCAGTTGCACGGGGTCCCTTTCTCGGGTGCAAGGATTTGGTGTGCGTGCTGGAGGCGGTCCACGGCCTCCTGCAACCGGTCGGCCCGGCGGTGGAGCCTGGCTTCCAGCAGGAGGGTGGCCACGGTGGGCTGCGCGCGGTTGAGCCGGCGGCACAGGTCGAGGGCGTCGGCGTCGCGGCCGCCCGCCTCGTACAGGGCGTGGGCCTGCCGATAGTGCATCCAGCGGGTGTTGGCAAACCGGTCGCCCATGTGGCGATAGCAGTCGGCGGCCCGGAGCCAGTTGCCCTCCTGCTCCAGGCCCTCGGCCTCCTGCAGGGCCCGGTCGAACCGCAGGCAGGCCTCGTCCGGCCGGGGGGCACGCAGGGTAACGCCGGCCGCGCGCAGACTCTCGGCGATGGGCGCGCCGGCCGATGCCTGCCGCACCCCCACGAGGGCGTCCGTCGGCATGACGAACCGCGGGGCGGCAGCGTCGGCGCCGCCTAGAACGAACGCCGTCGTGCCGTCGCTTGCCAGCGAGGCGTGCAGGGCATCTTCCACCCAGAGGATGCCGAACGCGGTGCCGTCGGAGACGACCGCCACGTGGTCGGCCTCAAGGCGCCCCAGGGCGGCATCCAGGCGAACCGCCCGGTCCGCCTGCGGCGCCGTCGGCACCGGTACGAGGTTCGGCAGGCCGATTCGCAACCGCTCCAGCACCGACGCCGGCATCGGCAGATACACGACGTACGGCATGAAGGTCCAGGCGTAGACGTTGCGGACCATGGCCGCCGCGGCCGCCGCGTCGCGGGCCAGCAGGACGATGGCCAAGTCGGGCATCTTCGGCCACGGCTTCGCCGGGCGGGCCGTCCGGATCTGCAGCGTCGTCGCAAGGTACGCCTGCTGGTCCACCCGGCCCTTGTCCGATAGGCGGTCCGACCCCTTGACCGGGGCATAGAACTCGCCCGTGACCTCCGGCACGTGCACGAAATCCGTGAAAAACGCCAGCCGGCGCATCATGTCCCAGTCCACCAGGACACCCAGCGACTCGTCGTACGGCCCCGTCCGGTCCAGCAGGTCGCGCCGATGCATGACACTGACGTGCAGCGTGTGGTTGAAGTAGCACAGGAAGAAGCGGTCGAAGTCGCGACTGACGTTAACCACCT
>Ga0272441_10002568_pt1 | contig 36420 bp, 31 predicted proteins | sample SSMProp6N_FD_193582 | JGI IMG/M metagenome (GOLD analysis project Ga0272441, IMG submission 193582) | Marine sediment archaeal communities from Little Sippewissett salt marsh, Falmouth, MA, United States - SSM-Prop-6N | ecosystem: Environmental > Aquatic > Marine > Wetlands > Sediment ...
CCGAAAGAGAGCTGCGCAAAATAAAAATTTTCAATTGCCGAAGTGGCGGAATTGGCAGACCCCGAAAAACTGTTATATAAAAAAATTTAAAAAAATGCCGCAGTGGCGGAACTGGCAGACGCGCTAGGTTCAGGACCTAGTGAGTGAAAGCTCATCGGGGTTCGAATCCCCGCTGCGGCATTTTTTTACTTTCAATTTAATGATCAGTTTTTCGGGGCAGGCGCCCCGGCCCGACGGAGTCGGGCCATGGTTCAGGACCTAGCCCCGATGGCTATCGGGGTCGCGGTTCTGCGTCACCGCCTTAGGCGGTGCCGCATCCGGCGCCATAGAATATGGCGACGGAGAATCCCCCCTTCGGCATAGAATTTTGCTTTCGCAAAATTCTATTTTTCCTGCCGGTTAACCCCCGATAATCTCATTTAATCCTTCAATTATTAGATTGAGTTCTTCGGGGGATGCTCTTCCGATCTTCTTCCGGAGGCGCTGAATTGAAAGCGTCCGGATTTGGCTTATCTTCACCCATGATTTCTTGGGAAGTCCCGAGCCGGAGAGTTCAAAAGTGAGAGGAAAACCCGCCTTCTGGGGTTTGCTGGTTAAGGCCATGGCGATTACTGTTCCCGAACGCTCGTTAAAGATATCATGACTGAGTATAATTACCGGACGCAGGCCTGCCTGATCACGACCCTTGACCGGATTCAAATCGGCCCAGATTATGTCTCCCCTTAATATTCCGGCCATCGCTCGAACTCCTCTGAAAGCCCTTCTTCCGCCAGAGCCTGCTCGAAACCCGGGTCAAGTTTAGAACATTCTCGGGCGAGACGGCTGTGATTTATTCTGGAGAGCTTCTCCCTCACCGCCTCCTGGATGGCCTTGCTCCGGTTTGGAAAAACCCGAGAGGAGACCAAATTATCCAGCTGCTTCAAAATACTCTCTTCGATTGAGATTGCTACTTTGGTTGTACTCATGACGCACCTCCAGTATTACAATACATCATACCGAAATATTGCGCACGTGAGATGTCTCTATTCTAATTTCTGTGAATCAGATCAGAGAAGGTACTGGGAGTAACGATGGGTATTCCGGCGAATTTCTCCAGAATGAGGAGATCTTTATCTCCGGTAACGATGTAATCCGCTTTCGCGGCGGAGGCGAGGCCGAGAACTTTGATATCGTCGGGATCCCGGCAAAGGTCGGGAGGTAATGACACCGGGCGGAGAGCAGTAGAATTCTCCCTGAGAAAAGAGATAATTCTTTGTATCGTCGGCGGGGGTAACTTGATTTTTTTGCGCAGGCCTTTCCGGATTTCGCCGAGCAGGTTGTCGCTGAGGACAATATCGTGACTGCCCAGACAGAACTCCAGTATGGACTCACAGAGACCGCGGGAAGCGAACGCCGCGATCACAACATTCGCGTCGAGAACGATCCTCATGAAATAGTCTTAAAGATGTTCTCATCGGTCACAAGTCCTTGGGCTTCGGCAAAAGGTAATACCTTCTTGCGCAAGGACCGGAATTTTTCGATCGCGACGTATCTCCGGATGGATTCCCTGACGACATCACTGAGAGGCTTGTTTTGTTCCCGGCTGATTTCCTTCAATTCCGCGCGCAGGTCATCCGGCAATCTGATCGTTAATGTATTCATAACGTAACACAATGTAGCACGAAGTTATTAACGTGTAAACACCTCATCTTTCAGCTCCGGAAGCGGGCGAGGCGCACGAAGGCCTTTTTCTTTTCTGAGACACCGGATAATTTCCTGATTGAATTCATCCTGAATAAAATATCGATTCCGAAAATTAGCGCAGATAGTAAACGAATATATCCAACCCGGCCTTTTATAGAGAGATTCGTGGAGATGGATTTTCCGGGGAGGTTTGATAAATTTTTCTTTCATCTCAGTTACGGCCACAAGGGCCTACACTACAATACGATAACAGGTGCTGTAGTACGGGGCCTTGTGCCCTTACATTGCGGGCATAAAGCCCTACACTACGCGCCGGAATGAAAATACCGGTATATCTCCGACCCTAATCTCCGGTTGACCCCCTTCACTGCCGAAATTTCTTCCGGCGACGCGCTTTTGATCGCCTCAACACTTTTGAAATGCGCGAGCAGGCGTTTTTTTAAAACCGGCCCGACACCGGCAACGGGATCGAGAACCGATGAAAGACGCGTTTTCCGCCGCAACCTCCGGTGGTAACCAATGGCGAAGCGGTGAGCTTCATCCCGGATTTCCATCAGCCAGCCCAGAAGGGGCGAGCCGGGAGGAAGGAAGAGCGCGTTCTTCCTCCCCGGCAGAAAAATCCGGTCGCGCTTTCTCCTCCCCTTCTCCCTCGTTTCCTTGGCCAGGGCCACCAGGTCGGGGTAATCGGTCCCCAGCTCCCCCAGAACCCGCCGCGCCGCATTGAGCTGGCCCTTGCCCCCGTCCACCAGGATCAGGTCGGGCAGAGTCCCTGCTTCCAGAGCGCGCCGCAGGCGGCGGCGCAAAACCTCGAACATCATGCCGTAATCATCGGCCTGTTCCAGGGTGCGGATCCGGAAGCGGCGGTAATCATCCGGTGACCTGAGCCCGTCGCGGAATACCGCCATCGCCCCGACCGCCTCCCGCCCGGAAAGATTGGAGATATCGAAGCACTCCACCGTCCGGGGCAGGTTCTTGAGACCGAGCTTATCCCGCGCGCGAGCCGGCAATTCCTCCCGCCGCGGCGAAGCGGAGCGCCGCTTCAGAGCGAGCCGGGCGTTCTTCTCCGCCAGTGCGACCAGCCGTGCCTTTTCTCCCCGCCGGGGCACGATTATCGAAACCATTTTTCCCCTCTTTTCCGCCAGGAAAACTTTCAGCGCCTCCGACTCTTCCAGGGGGAAGGGAAGCAGAATTTCTTCGGGGATGTACCGGTCTCCTCCGTAAAACTGGGGCAGGAACGAGGCCAGGGTTTCGGCGTCTTCACCCAAGCTCCGCCGGAAGCAAAGAGCGCGGCCGCCCGTCATCTTGCCGGAGCGGATGTGCAGAACCTGGATCATCACCTCTTCTTCCCTCCGTACCAGGGAAAATACATCCCGATCCTTTCCGGCGGCGCGGGAAACCTTCTGCTCTTCCACGGTTTCTTCAATCGCCCGGATCCGGTCCCGGATCCGGGCCGCTTCCTCGAAATTCTTCTCCCCCGCCGCCGCCTTCATCCGGACCCGCAGCGAGGCGGCCAGTTCTTTTTTCCGGCCCTGGAGAAAGAGAATAATCTGTTCGATTCTTTGCCGGTATTCCTCGGGGCTGATCAGCCCGACGCAGGGAGCGGGGCAGCGTCCTATCTGGTAGTAGATGCAGGGCCGGCTCCGGTGGCGGAAGATATTGTCGGAGCAGAGGCGGACGGGGAATATCCTCCGGATGAAACCGAGAGCGCTCTTCATGGAGCGGCTCGAGGCGTAGGGGCCGAAATAAAGAGCACCGTCGTTCTTCGGTTTCCGCACGAAGGTGAAACGGGGGTACTTCTTCTTCCGGTCGATTCTCAAATGGTAAAAGGCCTTGTCGTCGCGGAAGTAAACGTTGTAGCGGGGATGGTATTTCTTGATCAGGTTATTCTCCAGGAGCAAAGCTTCCTTTTCCGTGTCGGTGACGAGGTAGTCGATCCCCCGGAGGCGGTCGAGCAGGAAGAGCACCCGGGGCCGGCCGTCGGATGATTTCCGGAAGTAATTGCGGACCCTCCGGCGCAGGTTCTTCGCCTTTCCGACGTAGATCACCCGTCCGGAACCGTCCTTCATCAGATAGACTCCGGGCAGTTCGGGGAACGAATCCACTTTTTTCCCCAGCGCGGAAGATTCGAAATTTTTCTTTTTCATCGTAGGCCGCGCTTGTTAACTCCTGAAGCGGCGGAAGGCTGAAATCCCAGCTGTTTTTCCTGCAGAAGCTGGAGCCGGTCCCGGACCGCGGCGGCTTCTTCAAAACGCAGATCCGAGGCCAGTTCGCGCATCTCTTTCTCCAGCCGCTTGATCTCCTCCGCCAAATTCTGCGGGACGACATAATCCGCTTCTTCTTCGGAAATCCGGCCAACGGTAACATAATCGGCTTCGTAGATGGAGCTGAGAACATTGGATATGTTTTTTTTGATGCTGGAAGGAGTGATGCCGCGCGCACGGTTGAAAGCCTTCTGTTTTTTGCGTCGGCGGCCGGTCTCGGAGATGGCCTGTTTCATGGATTCGGTCATCTCGTAGGCGTACATTATCACCCTGCCGTTAACGTTCCGGGAGGCCCGCCCGCAGGTCTGGATCAGAGACCGCGCCGAGCGCAGAAATCCCTCCCGGTCGGCGTCCAGAATAGCTACCAGCGACACCTCGGGGAGGTCGAGACCCTCCCGGAGGAGATTGATCCCGACCAGAACATCGAATTTACCCAGACGGAGATCGCGGATGATCTCGGTTCTGGTGATGGTATCGATATCGGAGTGCAGGTACTTTACCTTCAAACCGGTTTCCTCGTAGTATTCGGCCAGATCTTCCGCCAGCCTTTTGGTCAGGGTGGTGACCAGCACCCGCTCGCCTTTCTTCAGTCGCTTTTTGATTTCACCGAGGAGATCGTCAACCTGGAAACGGGCGTCGCGGACTTCAATGGCGGGATCGATCAGGCCGGTGGGGCGGATGAGTTGTTCGACGACCCGGCCCCGGCTTTTTTCGCGTTCATACTCCGCCGGTGTGGCGGAAACGTAGATCACCCGGTTCACCCGCGCATCGAACTCCCGGAAGTTCAGCGGTCGGTTGTCGAGAGCGGAAGGAAGACGGAAGCCGTAATCGACCAGGGTCTGTTTCCGCGATCGGTCGCCCCGGTACATGCCGCGGATCTGGGGTACGGTGAGGTGGCTCTCGTCGATGAAGAGGAGGAAATCCGCGGGAAAGTAGTCCAGGAGGGTGGCCGGGGGTTCGCCGGGCCGACGGTTGTCGAGATGACGGGAGTAGTTCTCGATTCCGGTGCAGAATCCGGTTTCCCGGAGCATCTCCAGATCGTAGTTCGTCCGCTGCTCCAGGCGCTGGGCGGCCAGCAGGTCGCCGCGGGATCTGAAATGCTCGAGTCTCTTCCCCAGCTCAGCCTCGATGGAGCGGAGGGCCTGCCGCAGGTTGCTCTGGGTGGTGACATAGTGACTGCCGGGGAATACCTCGATCGATTCCAGCTGTTTCAGCTTTCGGCCCCGGAGCGGGTCGATCAGCGATATCTTCTCGATCGTGTTTCCCCAGAACTCTATCCGCACGGCCTCGTACTCCTCGTAGGCGGGAAAAATCTCGACCACGTCGCCCCGGACCCGAAAAGTGCCCCGGTGAAAATCAACGTCGTTGCGCTCGTAGTATATTTCCACCAGTTCCCGGAGGAGCTCGTCGCGCGGCTTTTCCTCCCCGACCCGAATTTCCACCACCATCCGGTGATACTCCTGAGGTGATCCGAGGCCGTAGATGCAGGAAACGCTGGCCACGATAATCACGTCCTTCCGGGTCCAGAGGGAATAGGTGGCGGCGTGGCGCATCCGGTCGATCTGCTCGTTGACATCGGTATCTTTCTCGATGTAGGTATCGGTACCGGGCAGATAGGCTTCCGGCTGGTAGTAATCGTAGTAGCTGACGAAATAGCCGACGGCGTTGTCGGGAAAAAGCAGTTTGAATTCTCCGTAAAGCTGGGCGGCCAGCGTTTTGTTGGGGGCGATCACCAGGGCGGGCCTTCCGGCGCGGGCGATCACATTGGCCATGGTGAAGGTTTTGCCCGACCCGGTGACCCCGAGCAGGACCTGGTCCCGGATTCCTTTATCCAGCCCCTCCACCAGGGACGAGACGGCCCGGGGCTGGTCTCCCCGGAGGGTAAAATCGGTGCTGATTCGAAAAGCGTTCATTGAAATTTTAACTTGAATACCCGGCGGCCAAGCAGTATAAGATTATAACATTATATCCGGGAAATATCTAAAAAACTTGAAGGTGCGATGAATAGCAAATTTTTCACAGGCGGTTTTTTCACCCTGCTTCTCGGTGCTCTTCTCGTTTCTCCTCCGATTACCGCCGCCGAGCATCTGGCTGAAAATCACCCCTACCGACGGAAGGGCATGGTCTGGGAGCCCGCGGTCAGGATTTCTCCGGATCTGGAAATCCCCGGCTTCTTCCGGCCGAAAGAGCGGCGGGGCTACCGGTGGATCGAGGGAGAATGGGATGAAGCCGCCCGCTGGCACCCCGGCTACTGGAAGCCCCTCAATGAATACCGCCGGAAGGGGGGGGTGATGAAATGGGTCGGAGGATACTGGTCGGGAAAGAGATGGGTCGGAGGATACTGGCGGATCCCCGAAAAAAAAGGCCACATCTGGGTTGAAGGGTATTTCGATCCCGGCGGACGCTGGCGGGCGGGCCGCTGGAAAAAGGTCGGCCCTTCTTAACCGCCCCCCTATTTTCGGCTGTCGCGTCTCCTCTCTTCCTTGAGCAGAAAGCGTTCCTCAATCGGAATGTAAAGGGTGGCCGCCTCTTTCAGCTCGGCCGCCGTGCTCCGCTCGAAAGCCAGCACCTCCACCCGGCACCCCCGGGCTTTGAGCATCTCCACCAGAGGAACAAAATCACCGTCTCCGGAGACCAGGACCACGGTGTCAAGCTTATCCGCCATCGCGACGCTGTCGATGGCGATCCCCATATCCCAATCCCCCTTGGCGGTGCCGTCCGCCCGGATTTTCAAAACCTTGGACTTCACCTCGTAGCCGAAGCGCTCCAGCGCTTCCACGAAATTGGACTGATCGACCCCTTCTTTCTGGACGATGTAGGCGACCGCCCTCACCAGTTTTCTTTCGGCGACGATGAATTTCAGAAGCTTGCCGAAGTGGGTTTTGGCGTCGTAGATGTTGCGGGCGGAGTAAAAAAGATTCTGGACATCGGCGAAAACGCCCACCCGCTGGTCCGGATGCCGTGTCCGGGGGATCGTCTGGGAAGTGTGTTTATTCACCTTCTCCTCCTTTCAGATGCTACCGGCAAAAAATGGTTTTTCATTCGGTTTTGATGTAAAAAATTCTTTCTTCCCGGCGAAAATTTCCCGCCCGGTCCCGGGCGGAAAGGGAAAGCTTATGTTTCCCCTCCCCCAGATCTTTCCCGGGTTGAAAAAGCAGCCGATCGTCGAAGGGTATGTATTCGGCGATCACTTTCCGGCCGTCGAGACTCATTTCCAGACCCCGGTCGGAGATCCCGCTTCCGGCGTCGGTCACCCGGGCCTCCAGCCGCGGGGAAGATGAAGGGAAAACGGCTTCCGGCTCGAACAGGAATTCAATTTCGGGGCATACGCTGTCCCGGCGGAGGGCGAAGCGACCCGGGTTTCGGGAAAAACCCGATACCCACCCCGGCCGGCTCCCCGGATCGTTTCCGACGAAGACGAAATCTTCTCCGTCCAGGCGGTAAAGCCCCAGTCGGGAAAGATTATTCTTTCCTTCTCCCCGCGGCGCCCGGATGGAGAAACGCGCCTTTTTGTCCAGGCCGAGGCCGGACGGCTCGAACGCGTAAACCGGCCCGGCGCATTCTTCCCCCTTCCGGGGCGGGGCATCGGCGGAAACTCGCATGAAGACGGGAGAATGAACTTCTCCCCCCTTGAATTCCGCCCGGGCCCATCCGTCCGCCGAGAGAACGGTCCCGCCGCCCCGGGGAGTAACCGGTTGGAGGAAAATTTTTTCTTCCCGCAGAGACTTTTCGCCTTCGGCGGAAGTAAGCTCCAGCGTCACGGTGGCTTTGCCGCGCAGCTTTTCCGGCAGGTCCAGAGCCCCCAGATAATAGCCGTTCTCGGCCGGAGCGACGGTAATATCGGTCCGGAATCCTGCGGCTTGGAAAGAGAGCTTGATCCGGTCCGGCGGAATATCGGGAGCCCGGACGTAAACGATCAGGTAATCCCGGTGGAATTCCAGACGGAAGTCAGCGCCTCTTTTTCCTCCGATTTCGTCCTCGATCCCCCGCGGTATCTTCTCCCGGGATGGCTTTTCCGCCTTCAGTTTGAATTCAATCAGGCCGCTTCCTCCCGCCGCGTCGTAAACCGCGATCTGAAGGCGGTGAACGCCGGGGGCGAGATAACCTTCACGATCGGGCTCCGTCGTCTGCAGGATACCCGAACCGTTCGGCGGAGAGGGATGAAAAGGAAGAACGTCGCCCCGGCTCCGGTAAAGCCGCTGGTAATCTCCCGCCCCCGCCAGGGCCAGTTCCCGGTCGTAGATGAGCGGCGCCTGATGGTACTGCCGGTAGGAAAATTCTTCGTACTGGTTGACGAAGAGGAGCCGGTCGTCCAGGCGGAGTTCGGCCCGCCAGATTCCCAGGCGGTTGCCGCCGCTGGGATCGTAAGCCGAAACCTCCAGGCCGAATCTTCCCCAAACCGGGATCGGATCGGCTTCTCGGGCCTGCTTCGCAGAGAGCAAAAGATAAGCACGCCTTCTGTCAGCGCTCGAAAATCCGTTCAGGGGCCGGACCGCCACCCCTTCAATCAACGGCGGGGAAGAGTCCTCCACCGTCATGCCGTGGGTGAGAGGGTTGAGGGGTCTTTCCTTCTCGTCGCGCAGTTCGAAGTGGAGATGGGGGGCCGCCGCACCGCTGGAACCGGAGTAGGCGATCAGCTGTCCCCGTTTCACCGGAATTTTTCCCGGCGGCGGGTAGTAGTCGATCCGGAAATTTTCTTTTTCCTCCTGCCGCCGGCGTACGATTTTTTTCAGAAACGGCGCGAAATCGCTCAGGTGAGCGTAAACCGCGAAACGGCCGTCGGCAAGCTTCAGGTAAACCGCTTTTCCGTAGCCGTAAGGCGAAAGGCGAAGGCGGTAAATCCAGCCGTCGGCGGCGGCGAAAACCGCCAGACCTTCCCGGCCTCCGGTTGACAGGTCAACTCCGGCGTGGAAATGAAGGCCGCGATTTTCCGCGAAACTGCCGGTGAGGCGCGTTTTCACCTTCAGGGGAAATTGGAGCTCCGACGCCTCAGCGTCCGGGAAGAAGAGACCGGCGGCGACGAGCACCAGGAAGGGGAAGGAAAAAATTTTCATCAATATCGGTAAATTACAGAATCTTCCAGAGGAGAATAGAGATTGCCAGGAGGCTCACCAGGATTATCCCCCACATCAACCGCCTCCTTCGTATGAAATCGCTTTTGAATTTGTATGCCCTGATGGTTTGAAAGCTGCCCGTGCTCAAATAACTGGCGAAACGCTTCCGCGATTCGGAATCGGCGGGAATTTTGCCCCTGGGGCCGGGGAGCGGCGAAAAAGGTCCCTTCCTCTCCTGGACAGAGGAAGCTTTCCGGAGGCGGGCGAGCTCATTTTCCAGCCCCCTGATCTCGGAGCCGACCGTCTTCAGATCCCGGTTGAGACGGGATATTTTCCGGTGATAAAAACTTTTTTTTCGGAACCAGCGATGGAGCATTTTTCCGTCAGAGAAGCGGGATCAGGCGCGAAAGCAGCATCACCAGCAGGGCCAGGATGGCGGCGGGGAGGAAAAACAGCCATCCGCGCTTGAACAGATCCCCCGGTTCGGCGGCGGGAGCTATCCCCTCCGGAACCGGCCGGGAAATCTCTTGCCCCCGTTCCAGATCGCGACTGGTGAGAGCCTCGATCTTGCCCTGGGCGTTGCTGTAATTTCTCCTGGCCCGGTTCACCAGAGCCAGGGCGTGGCTGAGTTCTTCCTTTATATTTTCCGCTTTCCAGCTTTCTTCCCGGATCCCCTTGACCCCGGAAAGGATTTTCTTGAATTCTTCCCGGGTCGCCTGCACCAGAGCGTGCTTTCTTTGAAAATCGTTTTCTTCGTTTTCCAGTACCGCCAGCGCCCGTTCCAGGTTGGTGATGATTTCACGCTTGCCCCGGTCCAGTTCTTTCCTCTGTTCGCTGAGTATTTCCAGCTGGGCCTTCTGCTTCAGCAGGCTCTCCTGTTGCTTTTTTAGGAAAACTATCCGTTCCGACGTTTGATCCACCATGGTGCTGAGATCGACTTTGGGCGCTTCGGGGCCGCTCTTTTCGGCTTCCTCCGGTTTCGGTCTTCCGTCTTCTTCGGGCTTGACCTTTTGAGTTGCCTTTTCTGCGCTTTTATCCGCCATTGCTCCCTCCTTTATCCGCCGCCGCCAAAAACCACGATAACTATCGGGATAGTTGAATACCCCTGAAACGCTCCGGCGGATGTCGCCAAAAATGATGGCGGATAACCCGCCGAAGCTTTAGCGAAGGCGGGTATTAATAGTTGCCACGGACTTTTAAACTTCTCACCTGATGCTGCTCCGGGGGAGCAGACAGCCCGCGGGGCTCCATTTTTGCTTCGCAAAAATAAAATATTAATAATTAAGGCCGCGGCGGTCAAGACCGGAATGTTTCCGCGCTTTTCTTCCCGGGCATCGAAGCTGTTTTCTCCGCCGCTTTCTGCTATAATCGCCTTTTTCGATCGGATCTACAAGATGGAAAAAGGCGGAGAAAAATTATGCTTACATTTCGGCCGTTGCGGCGGTTGCCGTTTTCAGGATATACCCTACGGGGAGCAGGTGCGCCGGAAGAAGGTTTTTTGCCGCGATCTCTGGGAAGCCGCCGGTCGACCGGGGCAGCTGCAGCCGCCCATTCCTTCTCCCCGCGCTTTTTATTACCGGAATAAAATGGAGTTTTCCTTTTCCGGCGGCGCCGGTGAAGTAATTTGCGGTTTGCATCACGCTACCAGCAAGCGCCGGGTGATCGAAATCCGCCAGTGCTTGCTCTTCTCTCCTGACGTTGGAGCTATCCTCTCGGCGCTGGGCGGGTTCGCGCGTCGCAGCGGCCTTCCCGCCTATGATTCCTACCGCCACCGGGGGTTCTGGCGCAATCTGGTTCTGCGCGAGGGAAAATTTTCCCGGCAGCTGATGATCAACCTGGTCACCACCTCCCGGGGCGACATCGACCGGGGGGAGCTGGAAAGAACGGTTTCGAACCTGAAGACGGAAAACGCCATCGTTTCCCTTCTCTGGACTGTCAACGACCGCCCCTCCGACGCCGTTATCCCGGAAAGGGTGGAAATCATCGCCGGTCGCGACTTCCTGGAGGAGCGTATCCGGGGTCTGACTTTCCGGATCCTGCCCTTTACGTTCTTTCAGGTCAATCCCTTCATCCTCGAAAGCTTCTACGATCTTCTCCTGGAGCTGCTCCCGCCCGGCGGTGACGAAAAAATCCTGGACGTTTTTTGCGGCACCGGTACCATCAGCCTCGTTTTGGCCCCCCGGGCCGGGGAGGTCATCGGCGTCGAGTTGAACGAAGAAGCGGTGGCCGCCGCCCGGATCAATGCCGAATTGAACGGGATCGGGAACATCGATTTCATCCCGGGAAGGGCCCGGCAGGTTCTACTGGAACTCCGGCAATCGTGGAAGGGGAACATCGATGTTGTGGTCGCCAACCCTCCCCGCTCGGGCCTGGGAGGGAAGGTGATCAAGCGGATCGGTGAAATCGAGCCGGAATCAATAGTGTATTCTTCCTGCAACCCGAAAACATTTTTTGCTGAAGCCGGCGCGTTTCTGAAGGATTACGATCTCGAAATTATCCAGCCCTTTGATTTTTTCCCCCACACTCCGCATCTGGAGATGCTGGCTTTATTCCGGAGAAAGAAAGGACAGAGGAAATAAACCGATGAAATTTGAACTGTCCCGTCCCTGGTCGCTGCCCGCCAAAGAGGTGCTGCGGGCTTTACAATCGGAGGAGGAAAAAGGTCTCGGCGGCGGTGAAATCACCGCCCGGCGCTTAAGCGCCGGGGCCAACCGACTCATCCGGGCGGGCCGACGGAGGATCGGGATTATATTCATCAACCAGTTCAGGAGCGTCATCGTCGGTCTGCTGGCGGCGGCCGCGGCCGTCTCGTTCGCCTTCGGTGAGTGGGTGGAGGGTTGGGCGATTCTGGGGGTAATAATGATCAACTCGGCGATCGGCTTTATAACCGAACTCAAGGCCGACCGCTCGATGGACGCGCTCCGGAAGCTCGGCACCGTACGCACCCGGGTTCGCCGCCAGGGAGCGGTGGCGGAGATCGATTCCGAAGAACTGGTGCCGGGGGATATCGTCATCCTGGAGGGAGGCGATATCGTCACCGCCGACCTCCGCCTCCTCACCGCCTCCAAGCTCCAGGCGGATGAATCCGCCCTCACCGGAGAATCGCTGGCGGTGAATAAAGATACCGGGGAGCTGAAAGCGGATACCCCCCTCGCCGAAAGATCGAACATGCTTTTCAAAGGAACCTCGGTTACCCGCGGTTCCGGGGAGGGTATCGTCGTCGCGACCGGAATGAGGACGGAGCTGGGGCGGATCGCCGACCTGGTCGAAACCGCGGAGGACGAGGTGACTCCCCTGGAAAAACGCCTGGCGGCGCTGGGGAGAAAACTGATCTCGGTTACCCTGGTGATCGCGGCCCTGGTCGCGATCAGCGGCGTGATCAGCGGCAAGAATGCGTACGTCATGATCGAGACCGCGATCGCTCTCGCCGTGGCCACCATTCCGGAAGGACTTCCGATCGTTGCCACCATCGCCCTGGCCCGGGGGATGCTGCGGATGGCCCGTCGCCGCGCTCTGATCAACCGGCTTTCCGCGGTGGAGACCCTGGGCTCGACCACCATCATCTGCACCGACAAGACCGGAACCCTGACCCGGAACCGGATGACCGCGGTGCGGTTCCTCTGTTCGACGGGGGATATAAAACTTGACCCCGGGCCCGGGGGCGCCGAATCCCCTGCGGGTGATATTCTTCAGGAAGCCCTCGAAGCCGGGGTGCTCTGCAGCAACGCTTCTCTCGCCCGCCCGGATCAACCGCGTGCTTCCGAAGCCGCCGGTGATCCCCTGGAAGTAGCCCTCCTGCGGGCGGCCGCGGGCGCGGGAATGAACCCGGAAAACCTGCGGAAGCGTTATCCGGAAGAGCGCGAGGTGGCATTCGACTCCGAAGTTAAAATGATGGCGACTTTCAACCGCCGCAACGTAGGCTGCCGGGTCTCGGTCAAAGGAGCCGCCGAGGAAGTGTTGAAATTTTGCTCCTTCATCAAAACCGCGGACGGAAAAGACGAGCTGTCCGATAAGGATCGTAAATTCTGGTTGGAGCAAAACCGGAAACTGGCGGAAAAGGGACATCGGGTGCTGGCGCTGGCCGGCAAAACCGTGAACGATTCCGGGGCTCCGCCCTACGAAGACCTTGTCCTTCTCGGGCTTCTGGGGCTATCGGATCCGCCTCGTCCGGAAGTCCGCTCCGCCCTCGCCGCCTGCCGCGACGCCGGAATCCGGGTGGTCATGATCACGGGGGATCAAGCGGTGACCGCCCGCCTGATCGGTCTGGCGGTGGGGTTGGTGAAATCGGTCCGCGCCCTGGTTATCAACGGCAAGGATTTGAAAAAGCCCCCTGACTTGAGCGGCGAGGAACGCCGACGGATCCTCCGGGCTCCCATCTTCGCCCGGGTTAACCCCGAGCAGAAGCTCGATCTCATCAGCCTTTACCAGGAGGATGGGGCAGTGGTTGCGATGACCGGGGACGGTGTGAACGACGCGCCGGCGCTTAAAAAAGCCGATATCGGTATCGCGATGGGGGAACGCGGCACCCAGGTGGCCCGGGAAGCGGCCGATATGGTGCTGCTCGATGACGCTTTTTCCACCATCGTTTCCGCCATCCGCCAGGGCCGGGTTATTTTTGACAACATCCGATCCTTTGTCATTTACCTCCTTTCCTGCAACATCAGCGAAGTCCTCGTCGTCGGAATCGCCGCCCTGCTCAACGCTCCCCTTCCGATCCTTCCCCTGCAAATCCTTTTTCTCAATCTGGTTACCGATATTTTCCCGGCTCTGGCGCTGGGGGTGGGAGAGGGGTCGGCGGCAGTCATGCAACGGCGCCCCCGCCCGGGTGAAAAACCGATCATTTCTCCTGCAAACTGGGCCGTGATCGGGCGCTACGGGCTGCTGATGACCGCCGCGGTCCTGGGAGCGTTCTGGCTGGCCTACCGGTCGCCTGAGTTCGGAGAAGCGAAAGCCGTCACGGTCTCCTTCCTCACCCTTTCTTTCACCCAGCTCTGGCACGTATTCAACATGCGCGGCCCGGGAAGCGGCTTTTTCCACAACAGCATCACCCGCAACCCGTTCATCTGGGGAGCTCTTCTGCTCTGCACCGGCCTGGTGATGGCCGCGGTGTATTTTCCGCCCCTGGCGGCTGTCTTAAAGCTGACCGATCCGGGCGGGCGGGGCTGGTTCATCGTGGCCGCGATGAGCCTGCTGCCTCTTTTCTTCGAACAAACCCTGGGATTTGTTTCATCTCAAGTCAGCAAAAACGGGGGGCGTCATGTCTGATTCGACCGAACCCCTGCCGCCGGAGTTTTACCGACGCGGCACGGTCCGGGTGGCCCGGGAACTTCTCGGAAAAATTCTGATCAGAAAAATCGGCCGGTCCCGTCTGGCAGGTTTGATCGTGGAAACCGAAGCCTACACCGGAAAGGGCGATCCGGCCTCCCACGCCGCCCGGGGGGCGACTCCGAGAAGCAAAATCATGTTCGGTCCTCCCGGAAAAGCCTACGTTTATTTCTGCTACGGCAACCACCATCTCCTCAACGTGGTGACGGAAAAGGAGGGGGTGGCGGGAGCCGTCCTGCTGCGGGCTCTCGAGGCGCGCGCTGGTTTGAAACGAATGATGAAGAACCGCGGGATGGACACCCGCAAGGGGCTCCTCGACGGCCCGGGAAAGCTGACCCAGGCGCTGGAGATAGATCTGAAGCTGAACGGCCGGGACCTGACCCGGGCCGGGAAGCTCTACATCACGGAAGGGACCTCTATTTCCCGCCGGGCGATCAAACGCTCCCCCCGGATCGGGATCCGGGAAGGAAAGGATAAACTGTGGAGATTTACATTATAATTCCTATTCTTCAAGAATAGGAATTATATCGGTGAGCTTCGTAATCTGATAATCGGGAATTTTGTTAAAATCTTCCACCCGGGCGAAATTGCCCCTGATTTCATCGATCTCCCGCTCCAGCGTCTCCACCAGGTCACCGTCTTCTTCCCTCCGCTTGACCAGAAATGTGGTCATGCCGGCCTGATTGCCCAGTTCCACGTCGGTGAGGCGGTCGCCCACCATGATCGCTTCCCGGGGTTCCACTTCCATCTGCCGGAGAACCATGTAGGCGATCTCCGGGTTGGGTTTCTCCAGCCCCAGTTTGAGCGAATCTTCCCAGCCGAAGAAGCCGGATGGCCGGGCCAGATCCGAGATCTGATCGAAGGCGGCCATGACCACCGGCTGGGAGGTGAAGGTGGCTACCCCGAACTTGATACCCCGGGAATGGATATAACGGATGAATTCCACCGCGTCGTCGAAGAGCCGGGAGTTGCCGGCGTTAATTGAGGAAATCCGCTTGCGTTCGTCCACCCTTCCCTTCGCTTCCTGGAACTCGTCCCAGCTCGTCTTCAGCCCGATGCTGGCCAGTTTATCCATGAACCCCTTGCCGGTGTAGTAAGAGAGCATGTATTCCGTCTCCCTCCCCTCCGGGACCTTCCCCCCGCATTCCTCCACCGTTTCCACGAATACCTCCTCCCAGTAGATTCTGGGGTCGGGAAATATTTTAGCGATGGTGTTGTCGTTATCGAAGACGGCTCCCTTGATTTTTAATGCCATGTTCTCCTCCCGGTAAAGCTGAATTTATTTTTGCGTTTTCGCCCTTACGCCCGGGGCGCCGTCAGGCGCTTCTGATTACTGTACCGGAATACTGTACGTATTTAGTCGGCGGCAGTCAAATATTATCCGCTTCTCTTACGGCGGCGGATGGACAAACAACGGGTTGACCGGATACGGGATGGCGGACGACGGTGAGGCGGCTGCGGAACAGGCGGCGGATGTTGCTCTCCGTGACCAGAACGTCCGGTGTTCCCTCTTTCCATAATTGTCCTTCCCGGATAAACACGAGCCGCCGGCAGTAGGCCGCCGCCAGGTTTATATCATGGAGAACAGTCATGACGGTGAGGCCTGAATCGCGGTTCAATTTCAGCAGCAGATCAAAGATTCCGATCTGATAATTCAGATCGAGATGCAGGGTCGGCTCGTCGAGGAAAAGGAGTCGGGGCTCCTGGGCCAGGGCGAGAGAGAGGAGCACCCGCTGCTGCTCTCCCCCGCTCAGCCTCTGGAAATTCTGCCGGCGAAGCTTCTCCGCCCCGGTGGCTCCGAGCGCCTTTTCCACGGCTTCGCGGTCCCGGCGGCGCGGCCACCACTGGAATCTTTTGAAATACGGTATCCTGCCCAGGAGGACAACCTCCTCCACCGGCATATCGAGGTGGAGCTCGGGGGTCTGGGAGACGACCGCGACGGAGCGGGAGAATCGGGCGGTCGGGGTCGCCGCCAGCGGGCGGCCCCTCCAGAAGACGTTCCCGGAAGCGGGTGTCAGGATCCCGGTGAGGGCGCGGATCAGCGTGGTTTTGCCCGATCCGTTGGGTCCGATCAGGCCGACGAAATCCCCGGAGCAGAGCGCCAGGTTGATGTTCGAAAGCACCCGCCGTTTTCCGTAACCGGCATAAAGATTGCGGGCTTCTATCATTGTTTCACTCATCCTTTAAAGCGTGCCTCCATCCTTTTTCCCGGCCCGCCGGCTCAGGAGATAGATAAAAAGGCTCCCCCCCGCGATCCCGGTGATGACGCCCACCGGCAGTTCCACCGGGGCGAGGACGGTCCGGGCGATGGTGTCGCAGATCACCAGAAATATCGCCCCCAGGAGGAAGGAGGCGGGAATGAGGAAACGGTGATCTGACCCGATCAGCAGACGGGCGCTGTGCGGAATCACCAGTCCGACGAAACCGATCACACCCGAAACCGATACCGCGGTGCCGGCCAGAAGCGAACCCAGGAAGAAAAGCAACCGTTTTTCCCGTTCCAGGGGGATGCCGAGATGGAGGGCCCCCTCCTCCCCCAGGGCGAGACCGTTCAGGCCCCAGGAGCGGCTCCAGGCGAGAATCACGCCGAGCAGGATGACCGGAACCGCTATCCTCAGCAGCCCGGGGGTGCTTCCCTCCAGTGATCCCATCGCCCAGAAAACGACCGTCCTAAACTGGCTCAGGCTGGAAACGGAGAGGAGGAGCATGATCAGCGCTGAAGAGATGAAGGAAATCATGACGCCGATCAGCAGCAGGTAGGATATCTTTAAAAATTTTCTCCGGCGGGCGATCGCGTAGGCGAGAGAAACGGCGAGCAGGGCGCCCGCGAAGCCGAGGAGGGGGAGAAAGACCAGCGCCCGGCTGCTTCCCGCCAGAATACCGATGCTCACTCCCAGAGCCGCTCCTCCGGACACCCCCAGGGTGTAGGGTTCGACCAGGGGATTGCGGAACAGCCCCTGGAAGATGGCCCCGGCCACCGCCAGGCCCCCGCCCACGATCAAACCCAGGATCAAACGGGGAAGGCGGAGGCGGAAAACGATCGCGGCGGCCATCTCCATCTCCGGCTCCGTGCCGCCCCTACCGCTGAAAACCCGGTGAAGTTCCCCCCATGAAAGCGGGATCGCACCCGTCTTGAGAGAAAGGAGCGAGGCGAGCAGTCCGGCCAGAAGCAGCAGAATAAATACCGCTATGATTTTACTCGAACGGTTTTTACTCCCCGCCATCGAAATCTCCCCGAATCAATTTTGATTTTCCGGCTTCCATATTTCGGGGTGAAGAAAGGCGGCGATCCGCGTCAATCCCAGTTCCAGACTTGGTCCGAGGCGGCAGACCAGGTCCGGGTCGAGGGTGAAGATGCTCCCGTTTCGAACGGCCCGGAGCGCGGGGAAACGCTTCCAGTCCCTGTGTCCGAGATCGGCTTCCTCACCCATCGCGGCGATGATTATCACCCCGGGATTTTTCGCCAGCACCTCCTCCCGGCTGAACCTCGGGTAGCGGAGAGGAGCTCCGGCGGCGATGTTCTTTCCTCCCGCCACCTCGATGAGTTCATCGATGATCGTTTCCCCGCTCACGCTGATGATCGGCCGGACGCCGATCTGGAAGAAAACCGGTACCTTCGGCACCCCCCGGATGGAAGATTCGATCCCCGAGATCCGGCGGCGGAATTCATCAACCAGAACCCGGGCTTTTTCCGGACAGTTCAGGATCGCTCCCAGCCGGAGCAGCAGTTTGAAATAGCCCTCCAGGGAGCGGGTGGCTTCCGTCACGTAAACGGATATTCCGAGATTGCGCAAAGCCCTCACCGTCTCCATCCGGTTGCCTTCCATCGTAACCAGTACCAGGTCGGGCCTCAGCGACGCTATTTTTTCCAGGTTGGGCTGGTAGAGATTTCCGACCCGGATTATCTTTTCGCAGTCATCCGGAAGACTGCAGAAATCGGTAACGCCGGCCAGGCGCCCCCCCTCCCCCAGCGCGATCACGTTTTCGGTGAAGTCCGGGTTGAGTGAAACTATCCTTTCGGGCGTTCTGCTTAAAACCAGTTCCGTTCCCGTCGCGTCGGTGATGCTTTTGGGGATTTCCGCCCGGACCAGAAGCGCAGCGAAGATCCCCGGCAGGCAAATGGCAAGCAATACTTTTTTCATCGCGAAAAACGTTAACATATTTGATGAGATTAACACTAAATAAGATTTTTCGGGACCCGATTCATCGGGTAACGAAAAATCTTATGCCGGAGGCCGGACTCCCTTCGTCGTTTCACTCCTCAGGGCAAGCTCACCTCCGGTTCTCGTCCGGCCTCTTGCTACTTGCTACTCTTTACTCTCTAATCAATATACTATGCCGGAGGCCGGACTCGAACCGGCACGGCACTGAGTGCCAAGGGATTTTAAGTCCCTTGTGTCTGCCAATTCCACCACTCCGGCAAAAAGTTATTTATGGGCGGGTTCCGCCATATCGCCGCAGCAGTTCCACCACTTCCTCGTGGCCCATTACCTCGGCGTAATCAAGCGGCGTTTTTCCGTCTCTGGTCACGGCGTTCACCCGGGCGCCCCGTTCGATCAGAAGTTCCACCAGCTCCCGGTGGCCCTTGAAAGCGGCAGCGTGGAGAGGGGTGCTGCCCGCCTGGGGTCCCTCGGTGAAAGCCTCCAGATCCGCCCCCCGGGCTATCAGTAACTCCGCCGCCTCCCGGTGGCCCTGGTAGGCGGCCGCGTGAAGGGGGCTCCATCCTTTCGCGCCCCTGATATTGACCTTCGCTCCATCCCCGATCAGATTCTTTATCCGTTCCGGATCCCCTCTTCCGGAGCATTCGAGCAGGAGTAGCACGGATACGTCGATGGTGTCGGGAGCGTCTTTTTTCAGGAAGTGACTCCCCAGCAGGATGATGCCCAGTGCGACGACCGCTCCGATCAGGTTGCCGTTGAAACTCTTCTTCAGCCGCTTCATCTCGTTCCGGGAAGGTATTGCCCCCCCCAAAAAAAGGCGCGGACCGGATTCGAACCGGTGAATAGCGGTTTTGCAGACCGCCGCCTTTCCTCTTGGCTACCGCGCCTGAAATATTATCCACTAATTACACTAATTTCCACTAATTGGCTTAATAAAGCGGACCTCTTGTTTTAGAGATTCAGCGATTTACGGAACGCAGTGACCGTAAATCGCATGAAGCTCTTAAACCCCGACGACTGTCGGGGGCTACCGCGCCTAAAATTTTTCTTCGAAAAATTTTAGCGGAAAAATATTACAAACAATTTTACTTATTTAAGCTTTCCAATTATTTTTTTTATCAGTCTTTCGGCGACTTCGTCTTTGCTGAGGAGGGGCCAGGTTTCAGTTTTTCCATCCCGCTCCAGGACGACCACCCGGTTGCTGTCGGATTCGAAACCGCTGCCGGGAGAAGATATGTCATTGGCCACGATCAGATCCGCTCCTTTAATCTCCATTTTTTTTCTGGCGTTGTCAACAATGTTATCGCTATCGGCCGAAAAGCCCACCAGGAACCTGCCGCCTTTTTTCCCGCCCAGCTCGGCCAGGATATCCGGGTTGGAAACCAGGGAGATCTGAATTTTCTTCCGGTTCTTCTTGATTTTGCTCTTCCTCCTCGCCGCCGGGCGGTAGTCGGAAACCGCCGCCGCCATGATGACCACGTCGGAGGAGGGAAAATATTTCATCACCGCTTTTCTCATTTCCCGGGCCGAGCTCACCCTGATCGTCTTCACGCCTTCCGGGCGAGGAAGATTCGTCGGACCGCTGACCAGGACCGTTTCCTGTCCCCGCTCCCGGGCGGCCCGGGCGAAGGCGTAGCCCATCTTTCCGGAAGAAGGATTGGAGATAAAACGGAACGGGTCGAGAAATTCGCGGGTGGGGCCGGCAGTAATCAGAAAATTAAGCTTCCTCCTCATTTTAGCATGCGATAACAGCAACTTTATTTGATCCGATGAATGTCTATAAAAATCCTAACTAAATTCAAAACCCTAATTTCTGAAATTATAATCTTCTCATCGGAAAAGATCTGCGTCGAGGGAATCCGCATTTCCCGGAAGCCAGAGGGCAGGCTATTTCTTTTTAAGGAGGGAGGTAATTTCGTTGATAATCACATCCGGCGAGGCGAGGCGTCCCCTCCCCTCGTATCCGCAGGCGAGGTAGCCCGACTCCGGGCCGACGAAACGGTAACCGTGCTTTTTCAGCTTTTTTATGTTCTCCTGGACGATCGGGTTCTGGTACATCTTCCGGTTCATCGCCGGAGCGAACAACACCGGAACCGAGGCGCTCATTATCACCGCGCTGAGGAGGTCGTCGGCGAGCCCGGCCGCGACCCGCCCGATGAAATCGGCGGTCGCCGGAGCGACCAGGATCAGATCGCCTCTTTCGGCCAGGGAAATATGAACCGGGTTAAAATTTGAAATTCCGCCGAAAAATTCAGCGTGGACGGTGTTGCCGGACAGGGTTTGAAAAGTGAGCGGGGTGATGAACTCCCCGGCGTCGGGGGTGAGGACCACGTGAACCTCTGTTCCCATTTGCTTGAGGCGGCTGACGATTTCGCAGGCTTTGTAAGCGGCGATGGAAGCGGTAACCCCGACGATGATGCCGGAGCGGCCGAGAAGTGCTTTATTTCTTTTTCTTATCATCGGACTCAGGCGCCGGCTTGGCGGCGAGCTTAATTTTATCCTCCACGATTTCCTCCAGGGCGATTATCGAAGCTTTGGAATGCTTGCTTTCCGGAATCAAGCTCTTCGCTCCCCGGGAGAGACTGGTAGCCCTTTTCGCCGCCATGACCACCAGCGCGAATATATTGTCGGCCTTCTTGGTGTACTTCTCGGAGGTGATTTCTTTCATGAAGTTTCCTCGCCCGGGCGTTGGGGGGAACCGACGATTCGGCGCACAATTCCGCTCCGGCGCTTCGTCCGGCACCTTTCTGCCCTGATAATGGATTTTATGTCCTCGATCGCGACGTCGAGCTCGTCGTTGATAACGCTGTAGTCGTATTTTTCCAGGTAGCTCATCTCCTTTTTGGCCTCGGCCAGCCTCTTTTCGATCACCTCCGGGCTGTCGGTTTTTCTTCCTTCCAGCCGCCGGCGCAGCACCTGAAGAGACGGAGGCAGAATGTATATGTACACCGCCGGGTAGTTCTGGGATTTTATTGAGAGAGCTCCCTGCACGTCGATATCGAGTATGATATCGCATCCCTTCTTCAATTCGGACTCGATATAATCCAGCGGTGTCCCGTAATAATAGTCGTAAACGCGGGCGGACTCCAGAAAATTTCCCTCCTTTTCTTTATTTTCGAAATCCTCCCGGCTGAGAAAAAAGTAATCCTGGCCGTCCACCTCGCCCGGCCGAGGGGGACGGGTGGTGGCTGAGATGGAATACTCCAAATTATCGGTTTGCTCAAGCACCGCGTCCAGGATGGTCGTTTTCCCCGCCCCCGAGGGCGCGGTTACCACGAACAGGGCTCCTTTCAAATGTCGTTCTCCTTGAGGGAAAATGATTCAACCATCACAATCCTGCCGCTTATGGTCACGGTGTTATTCCTCCGAAGCCTTATTCAAAGGGGTGAGCAGATATGAAAGATACTGAAGCGGGACAAATATGGCAACCTTAAATTCATTCAATGTTTCGGATCTGCTCCCTCAGATTTTCAAGTTCCAGTTTCATGTAAACGGCCTGCTCCGACACGTAGGAATCGTCCGCCTTGTCGGCGAGGGTGGTGGTTTCCCGCATTATCTCCCGGGTGATAAACTCGGTGATTTTCCCGGCGGGGCGGATTTTTTCGAGCGCATCCTCGAATTGGGCGAGATGGCTTTCCAGGCGGTCGATCTCTTCCCGGACGCTGGTGCCGCCTTCCGCATCACCCCGGTCGACGGCCGATTTCCCCCGGGGAGATTTTCTGGCGGATATTCTCTTCTGGATCTTCCCCAGGCATTTTTTCAAAGAAAGAAAATGCTTTTTCAGATCGGCCTTGAGAGCCCTGCCTTCCTTTCCCCTCATTACAATGAGGTTATTCAGGGCGGTGCCGAGGGCTTCGATCAAACACTTCTTGAACTGCCGGGCTGAAGGCAGACCGCTGTCGATCCGGATGACCCCGGGCAGTTCAAGCAATGAAGCCGGGGGCAGTTCTTCCGAAAGCTTCAGCTCCTTCCGGAGGCGTTTCAGCGCCCGCCAGTATTTCTCCGCCAGTTTCTCGTCGATCAGCACTGAAGAAGATCCGGGTCCCGTTTTCAATGATACGAAAACATTGACCCGCCCGCGCGTGAGGCGGGACGTGATCGCGTCGAAGATCAATTTTTCGAATTTGATGTATTCGGGGGGGAGCTTGATCTGGACGTCGAGAAAACGGTGGTTGTAAGATTGAAGTTCCACCCCGAGAGAAAAATTCTTCCCCCGGGAATGCCCTTCTCCGTAGCCCGTCATACTCTGCACGCCGGTTCCTCCTTTCAGCACGTATATGATTTCAGCAACCTGAGGTCGCCCCTGACTTCAATGCGGTAAGAACCGAGATAGGCCGGAAGCATCAGAAATTCCCCCGGCTCGATCGTCGCCTCCCACCCGCCCGGTCCCCGGGCCGTGATTCTCCCGGATCCGGAGAGCCCCGTCAGAACCGTGAAATGCTCTCCGGAGCATTCATCTTCATAATCTTCTTCCAATTTCAGCAGCATCACCGTGAATTCGGGCGCGGCGACCAAGAGCTGAATCTCGTTCTTTCCCCTTTTTTCGGAAAGGGGCTCGATCCTGCCGGATTCGCGATCGGAGAAGTCGATCACCTCCAGGGCTTTTTTCAGGTGAAGCTGCCTCGGCTTTCCATTCAGACCCGTCCTTCCCCAGTCGGAGATCCGGTAGGTGGTGTCGGAATTTTTTTGGATCTCCACCAGCAAGCAGGACGGGATGACGGTATGCACCCTCCCCGGCGGGATGAAGATGGAATCACCCTCCCGGACCGGGAACTGCCGCAAAGCGCTCTCGATCCGGTGGGAGCCGAGGAGATCTTCGAACTTCTTCCGGTCGATACCCTCGCTCAATCCGCAGATGACGCCGGCACCCGGGTCCGCCTGGAGAACATACCACATCTCGGTCTTGCCCTCTTCATCGCCCCCGCCGCCGGCGTGCTCATCGGGGGGATGGACCTGAAGGGAGAGGAGAGCTTCCGCGTCGAGGATTTTGTAAAGGAGCGGAAAGCGGCGGGCGTTCTTTTTCCAGACCGAATCTCCCAGCAGGCGGTTCTGAAGCTGCTGAATAAGAAAATGGAGGGTTTTTCCGGAGTATTCCCCGTTTAAAACCGGGGTGGAGTCCTGGCCCCGGTCAGAGATCTCCCAGGATTCACCGATCCTGCGGTGGGGAGGAATATCTCTTCCCAGAACCTCTTTCAGCTTCTGCCCTCCCCAGGGTTTTTCCTTGTAGAGGGGTTTGAATTTTAACGGATAAAGAGAGAGGGTCATGTCCGGGTGCCAATTATCGAGTAACGGAAATGAATAATCAACAGGAAAAACCGCCGCCGGGAAAACCGTCACGGGAAAACAGCCACTCAACAAAACGCTGACGATCGTCCGGGTTTTGTTGACTATTCCATTTTAAAAGACCTGCTTGTTCGGATGAAATTTTATTCGGACGCGCGCAGCCTCGTCAAGACTTCCTTCATATCGTCGGGAAGAGGAGCGATGAACTCCACATTCTTACCATTTGCCGGATGCTCGAATCTCAGCCGGTAGGCGTGGAGCATCTGCCTTTTCACCTCCAGTTCATCGGCCCGGGCCAGGCCGGGACGACCGTACTGACGGTCGCCCAGGACCGGGCACCCGAGGCGGGCGAGATGAAGCCGAATCTGGTGGGTGCGGCCGGTGCTCGGCCTGAGCAGAAGAAGAGCGCAGTCCGGGAAACGTTCCCGCACTTCGTAGGCGGTCAGGGCGGCCTTTCCCCCCAGGTAGCGCACCACCATAGTAGTTCGCCGCCGCCGGTTTCTCCCGATGGGATAGCTCACCTCGCCCCGATCGCGGGGGGGATGGCCGAAAACCAGGGCCAGGTATTCCTTGCTCACCTTACGCTGTTTGAACTTCCGGGCCAGGTGGAGGTGGGCCCGGTCGTTCCTCGCCACCACCAGGACGCCGGAGGTATCCTTATCCAGGCGGTGGACAATGCCCCGCCGGAGGGGACCCCCGCGTGAGGAAAGGGGCGGGCTGTGAAAAAGGATAGCGTTGAGCAGGGTTCCGTCCCGCCCCGCCTTGACCGGGTGAACGATTATTCCCGCCGGCTTGTTGACCACCAGTATGTCCTCATCCCGGTGGATGATATCGAGCGGGAGAAACGGGGACGGCGGAAGGAATTCTTCGGCGGAAGGAAGTTCGGCCTCGATCTCTTCCCCTTCCTTCAGGCGGTGGTGGGGTTTGACCGGCTCGCCCCCCACCGTTACCATCCCGGAGCGGATCAGGCGCTGCCAGCGGGAGCGCGAGCAATCCGGCAGCTCCTCGGCCAGGAACAGGTCAATGCGTTTTCCCGCCCCGGAAGGGGAGACGCGGAATTGCTTTTTCTCCTCCATGCTAATTTTTCGTCAAGAATTTTTCGAACGCCGCCAAAGAATCCCCAGCATGAGAAGGGATAAAAGGATCAGGGAGAGGCTGATGATCTGATAAAGGGTGAGGAAAAAAAGGACGGGCGGGTGTTCCGCCCGGAGGAATTCCAGAACGAAGCGGAGAGCTCCGTAAATCACCCCGTAGAGCCAGAAGATTTCTCCCTCGAAGCGAGCCCGGGGTGTGAGTTTCACCAGAAGGATAAAAACAACAAAGAGGGCGAAAGCGGCGTAGAGCTGGACCGGATGAATGTGATGGTCGAGCCCGAAATGAGAGGCGGCGAAACTGCCCGGAGGGAACGTCACCCCGAGGAAGGATTCGGTCGGGATTCCGTAGCAGCAGCCGTTGAGGAAGCACCCCAGTCTCCCCAGGCAGTGGCCCAGGGCGACCGAGGGAATGATCAGATCGCCCACCTTCCAGGGTGAAATCTTATTTTTCTTCAGGTACCAGAGAGAGAGAAGAATCGCTCCCGCCAGCCCGCCGTGAAAGGCCAGCCCCCCCTCCCATATCTTGAAGACGGCGATGATATCATGACGGTAATCCGACCAGCGGGAAAGAACGTAAAGAACGCGGGAACCGATCAGGGCTCCGATGATGATGTAAACACTCAGGTCCAGGATCAGCTGGGGATCGATTCCCATCCGGGGAGCCCGCCTGCAGGCGACGGCGATGCCGACCAGAAAGGCGACCGCCAGCACCGCCCCGTAGGAATAGATGGTTATCGGTCCCAGTTTGAAGAGGATCGGGTGCATAGTTTCTATTCACTCGCTACTCGCTACTCTCTCCTTCTTAGAAAAGACTGCCAGGCCGATCAGGAAGGCAACTCCGACGCAGATGGAGCTGTCGGCGAGGTTGAAGGCGGGCCAGTGGTAATCCCCGACCTGAAAATCAAGAAAATCCACCACGTAATTATAACGGATACGATCGATGAGGTTGCCCACCGCTCCCCCCAGAACCAATCCCGCCGCAAGGCGGAAGAGGGTACCCCGGCAAAAATACCGGCGGTAAAAAAGCAGGAGCAGGCCGATGGTGAGCAGGGAAAGAAAAATGAAAAGCGTGGTGTGGCGGGGCAGAAGTCCGAAGGCCGCTCCGCGATTGTGAACCAGGGTCAGGGAGAAAAAACCATTAATGATCACCCGGGGCCGCCAGAGGTCGAGGGACCGGGCGGCCGAAAGTTTGCTGGCCTGATCGAGGATAATCACCGCCGCCGCGACTATCGCCGTGAGCATCTAAATCAAGCCCTCGGCTTCCATCTTTTGCGCGCACTTCAGGCAGTAGCGGGCCGATGGCTTCGCGTTCAACCGTTTCATCGGGATAGTCCCGCCGCAGTTTTCGCACTTTCCGTATTTCCCCTCCTCTATTTTATCCAGAGCTTTTTCGATTTCGGCGAGAATCTTTTGCTTGCCTGAAGCCAGACCGAGGGAAAAGCTCCGGGTATAATCTTCATCGGCGGTATCGGCGATATGAATTGAATAGCCGGAGAGGTTGCCCGAGCTGTCCCGGGCGGAACGGTTGAGGGTATCGCTCTGGAGGTGATCAAGATCGTCCAGAATTCTCTGCCTTTCCTCCAGCAGCTGTTTTTTATACTTGAGAGCCTTCTTTTTATTCATCTTTTCCTCCTGAATAATCTAAAATAATTTTTATCTTCGATCAGATTTCTCCATCAATTGAACGGAGAGATTATACATTGAGATGGAGGTGAGTCAAGCACTCTGCGCAGATACCCGGATGCCCCGCCGATTCTCCCACCGAAGAAGAAAACTTCCAGCAGCGGACGCATTTATTTCCCCGGGCCCGTTCCACGGCTATTCTGAAGTCTTCCGTTTCGGTTTTTGCCGGAGGGGAAGAGCCGGGTTCGATCTCAACCTGAGAAACGATCAGTACCGTGGGCAGCAACTCCCGGTAATCCTCGAGGAATTTCGCCCACTCTTTGCTACCTGCTTGGATGACCACCCGGGCCTGGAGCGAGTCCCCGATTATCCCTTCCGCCCGGGCGTTTTCCAGATGTTTCATCGCCCGATCCCGGACCCGGAGCAGTTTCTCCCAGTTCTTTTTGCGGCCGTCATCCAGCCACTCCGGGCTCGGCGGAGGCCAGGAAGAAAGATGAATGCTCCCTTCTCCGCCCGGGAGGTGACTCCAGATTTCCTCGGCGGTGAAACAGAGAATCGGGGCCAGGAGCTTGGCGAGAATAACCGCGATCTCGAAGAGAGCGGTCTGACTGCTCCTTCTCGCAGCGGAGTCGGCCGGATACGTGTAAAGACGGTCTTTCAGCGCGTCCAGATAAAAAGAAGACATCTGCAGGACACAGAAATTATGGATCAAACGGTGAACCCGATGAAAATCGAAATCGAGGTACGCCCGGGTGACCCGGCCGCGCAGCTCTTCCACCATCCCCAGCGCCCAGCGGTCGATTTCGGTCAATCTGTCGTACGGAAGCGCGGATTCACCAGGTTCGAAATCGGAGATGTTTCCGAGAATGTGCTTGAACGTGTTCCTGATCTTACGGTAAGCGTCGGAGGCTTTCCGGATCAGATCGGGAGATACGTTGATGTCCCGCTGGTAATTAACCGATGAGAACCAGAGGCGGAGAATATCGGCCGGAAAATCTTTGAGGGCTTCCTCGACCGAAATGAAATTGCCGCGGGACTTCGACATCTTTTCCCCTTTCTGATCCACCACGAAACCATGGGTAAGAACCGCTTTGAAGGGAGACTGTTCGCTGCTGGCGAGGGCCAGCAGCAGCGAAAGCTGGAACCAGCCCCGGTGCTGATCCGTGCCTTCCAGATAGAGGTCCGCCGGAAAGCGGAGCTGGCTGTTCTCCATCACCACCGCCCGGTGGGAGGAGCCGGACTCGAACCAGACGTCGAATATGTCCCGCTCTTTCCGGAAATCTCCGCTGCCGCAGGCCGCGCACTTCACTCCCTCGGGGAGGAGAACGGATTCGGGAAGTTCGAACCAGCAGTCGGAGCCCCGCTCGGAAAAGAGCTTCATCACGTGTTCGATCACTTTAATTTCCAGCAGCGGTTCTCCGCAGGACTCACAGTAAAAAACCGGAATCGGCACCCCCCATTTCCGCTGCCGGGAAATGCACCAGTCCGGCCTCTGTTCGAGCATTCCCCTGATCCGGACTTTCCCCCAGGAAGGAATCCAGCCGGTTTTTTCCACTTCCTCCAGCGCCCGCTGGCGGAGCCGGCGGTTCCGCAGGGAAAGAAACCACTGCTGGGTGGCGCGGAAAATCACCGGTTTGTGGCAGCGCCAGCAGTGAGGGTAAGAGTGGGAAATATCTTTCCGGAGCCGGAGCAGCCCCCGCTCTTCCAGGCTGCGGACGATCAGGGAGTTGGCGGAAAAAACATTTTTGCCCTTAAGCTCCGGCACCTCCTCCGTGAATTCGCCGGCGCCGTCAACCGGGCTGAATACATCCAAGCCGTATTTTTGGCCGGATAAATAATCTTCCTGTCCGTGGCCGGGAGCGGTGTGAACGCAGCCGGTCCCCTCCTCGAGATTAACGTAGTCGGCCAGTATAACCGGCGCTTCCCGGTCGAACCAGGGATGGCGGTAGCGCAGACCTTCTAATTTCTTCCCGGGAATTCGGCCCCTGACCCGGTAAGAAGCGGCACCCAGCTCTTCCATCACCCTCTCCGCGGAATCGGCCGCCAGTATAACCTTCTCGCTTCCCTTTCCGCCGGGCCGGTCGTACTCGACCAGGGCGTACTGAAAACCGGGGTGAACCGCCGTCGCCAGGTTTCCCGGCAAAGTCCAGGGGGTGGTGGTCCAGATCAGGAGAGAAACTTCTCCGCCGGCGGCTGCGCCGAAGATTTCGTCGATCGGCGAGGTCAGGGGGAAGGAAACGTAAATCGAGATGTCGGAGCGTTCTTTGTATTCCAGTTCCGCTTCCGCCAGGGCGGTCCGGCAGGAGAAACACCAGTGAATGGGTTTGAGCTGCCGGTAGATGTATCCCTTTTTCACCAGCTCGCCGAAGATTTTCAAAACCGCTGCCTCGTACCGGGGGGATATCGTCAGGTAGGGATGCTCCCAGTCTCCGAGGCAGCCCAGGCTTTTGAACTGTTTCCGGTTGGCCTCGACGTAATTCAGGGCGAAGCTCCGGCAGCGGCGGCGGATCTCGACGTCGCTCAGGGCCGAAGCCTCTTCCCCCAGGGCGGTCATGACCTTGTGCTCGATCGGCAGACCGTGACAGTCCCAGCCGGGAATAAAAGGCGCGTCATACCCGCTCATATTCCTGAAACGGACGATGATGTCCTTGAGGATTTTATTCATCCCGGTTCCGATGTGGAGATCGCCGGTGGGATATGGCGGACCATCATGAAGAACGTACAGCTCCTTCCCCCGGCCTTTTTCCCTCAGCCGTTCGTAAAGTCCCATTTTCTCCCAGGTCCGGATGAAACCGGGTTCCTTCCGGGCGAGATCGGCCTTCATCCTGAAGGAAGTCCGGGGAAGGTTCAGCGTATCTTTATAATCTTCTTTCATCATGTCAAAATTAAATTTGGGGGCTTCAATCTTCCGGCGGGAAGTATATCATGATGAAAATTTTTTCATAAATTCTTTCTGCTCCCGGGTAAGCTTTTTGGGGATGATGACGTTCACCCTGACGTAGAGATCTCCTTTACGCCCGGTTTTCGCCGATGGGGCGCCCTGCCCTTTGAGTTTGAAAGTTGTTCCCGGCTGGGTTCCGGCGGGGATTTTCAGGGTGGCGCGCCCGCTCAGGGTGGGGACTTTCACCTTGCCCCCGAGAGCGGCGGCGGGCAGGTCAACGCTCACGTCGGTATAGAGCCGGTCCCCCTTCCGCGAGAAGGTGGGATGGGAGGCAACCCTGATCCGGACCAGAAGGTCTCCTGGCGGCCCTCCCCCGGGACCCGCCTCCCCCTCGCCTTTCAGTTTGAGCCTGGTGCCGGAGGAAACGCCGGCGGGAATTTTCAGCGAGATGGTTTTTTTCGCCTGCGCCCGCCCGGTGCCGCCGCAGCGCGGGCACGGTTTTGAGATAATGGTTCCTCTCCCGTAGCAGCGGGGGCAGGGACGGCTGACCGCGAACCCTCCCTGGGTAATGGTGACCGTCCCCCGGCCGCCGCACTGGGGACAGGCCTGGGTCCGGCTTCCGGGCGCCGCGCCGGAGCCGCCGCAGTCCGGACAGGTATCCTTCCGCAGCAGCGTGAGTTTGGCTTTCCCGCCTTTCATTGCCTGCTCGAAGGAAACCTTGAGCTCGGCCTCCAGATCCCTTCCCTTCTGGGGCGCCGCCCGGGCCTGGCGGAAAGAAGCTCCCTGGTCCATGAACTGGCTGAAAAAGTCGCCCAGGCCCCCGAGGCCGCCGAGGTCCTCGAAGCTGTACGTTCTCGTTCTTCTTCCCCCTCCCCGGCCCGCCTGGCGGAGGATATCTTCCCAGTTGATGCCCGCCCCGCTGAAGTCGAACCCCCCGGGCCGGAACCCTTGATCGAAGGCTGCCTTCATCTGGTCGTACTGTTTCCGCTTGTCGGGTTTGCCCAGAATATCGTAGGCCTGGGAGATCTCTTTGAATTTAGCCTCGGCCTGCTTGTCGCCGGGATGGGTGTCGGGATGATACTTTTTGGCGAGCTTCCGGTAGGCTTTCTTGATCTCTGTAGCCGATGCCTTCGGCGAGACGCCTAAAATTTCGTAGTAGTTTTTCTGCTCCATGAGTTATCCAGCGGTTCGTATGCTTATCAGGTTTCGCTATCTTTGAGGGGAAAGTAGATGGAGAAGTCGCTTCCCCGGTTTTTTTCCGACTGCAGGTCGAGGTAAGCCCGGTGGTCCTCCAGCACCCCGGTCACCACGAACATCCCCAGACCGGAGCCGGAACCATCCATCGTTTTCCCCGATTGGAAGGGCTCAAAAATGGCCGTCATCTCTTCTTCCGTCATTCCCTTCCCTTCATCGCTGATCGTGATCACATTGAAATTCCCCCGGGGAATCTGCTGGTACCCCCGCCGGGGATATTCCAGGGAAATCGGGAAAGTTGAAATCGTAAGCTTCCCTCCTTCCGGCATCGCCTCGAAAGCGTTGCGGACCAGATTCATGAACGCCTGCCGCAGCTGGGCCGCCGAACCTTCTATCGGGAGCAGCCGGTGCGCCAGATCGAGAGTGATTTTCACATCCGGGTAACGGATCTGCAGTTCCTTGAACTCTATCGTTTCCAGAAAAGACTCGATCATAAGATTGAGCTCCACTTTCCCGGCTTCGAATCTCCCCCGCCGGGCGAGGGCGAGAAAATTCTGGACCATCTCCGAGGTTCGCGTCGCCGATTGCTTCATTTTTAAAATCGGCCGGCGGAGGGGGCTGTCCGGCGGCAGTTGCTTGAGAAGGAAATCGGGGTAGCCGATCAGGGGATTCAATATATTTTTCAGGTCATGGGCCACTCCTCCGGCGAGCAAACCGAGCGATTCCATCCGCGAAGCCTGGCGGAGCTTTTTTTCGAGCTCTGCCTGGCTTCTTTCGGAATCTTTCAGGGAGGTGACGTCAACCCCGCTGATCAGCACCCCCACCGGGACGTGGTTCTCCACGATATTCAGGTGGCCCTCACCGAAGCGGACCGCTCGCTTCCCCCGCTTGCCGATGAAGTTCACTTCCAGGCGGGATGTCAATTCTCCCTCCAGGTGCCGGCCGATGTAGCCGGCGAATTTCTCACGATCACCTTCGTCCACGTAATCGAGAACATTGCTGCCGAGGACGCTTTCGCGCTCCGCGTCGACGAGGTTGGCGAAAGAGCGGTTCGTTTCCCTGATTCCCCCCCCTTTTTCTATGATCAGATTAAGGGTCTGGGATTCTTCGAAAAAGAACCTGTACTTATCCTCCAGTTCCTTGCGGGGTTGCTGTGTCGCGGTGAGTGATTCGAGTGCCCGCATAAGTTCCGGAGGAAGGCGGCGCTGAAAAATATTCATTAACAGGGCCAGGAAAACCCCCCCGGTCGCGACGATCAGGAAAAGTCGCTTCAGCAGCATGATCTGGTCCCCGCTCAGTTTGATATCCATACCTTGCCCTTCCGCCCAGAGCAGGGCGAAATAGAGAACGAGCAGAATCAGAGCGGTCACGGCGAAGATAGAGACGGCCCTCGCCGGGGCCCGATAGGAGTTAATTTTATTCAATCCCGCCGCGGCGGGATCGGTTTGTTCGGGATTTTCCTTTTTCGACGTCACTTTTCCGGATTTTCTGTTTTAAAATGAAAGAGGAGCTGAAATAATAAATTTTCAGCGGGAGGATTCTATAACTTCTCGCTCCGCGTGTCATCACTCTTTTGGCAGTTCCCCGTCGAAGGTCGTTTTGGAATCCGTGAGCGGATAGCCGGTCTCCGGGCGGTTTTAAAGCTCACAGGGGGTAAAGAATACCCGCTCTTGACCCGACCGCGTAGGGGAGTTCCGCCGATGAGGGGGAGCTTTTCCCCTCCATCGAAGCGCGCAAAAGGTCAGCCTCCTCTGTTCTCCCGGCGGCCCTCAGAGCGATCTCCAGGGCGGCGGCCAGCCGGGAATTATCGGGGTATTCAGCGGACAATTCCTGAAGCAGGCCGATCGCTTTTTCCCATTGTCCCCGGTCCATGAAGGCGAGGGAAAGATTGTAGCGCCCGCGGGGACTTCTCGGCTCGATCTGCAGAAGGCGCCGGTAAACTTCGATCGCCCCGGAGGTTTCTCCGCTCTGGGCGAGGAGAAGGCCGTATTCGCAGAGTGCCGGCGCGAAGCCGGGACGTTCCCGGATAACCGCGCGGTATTCAGCGAGCGCTTCTTCTTTCCGGCCGAGTTTCGCGTAGATGCCGCCCAGCGAATGGCGGATCACCCAGCTGTCCCGCTTATTTAAAATATCCTCGAAGACGGCCTTCGCCTCTTCCAGGTTTCCCAGCCTTCCCAGCGCCCGCCCCAAATTGCTCCGGGCGGCGAAGAGGATATCGCCCCGCAGGAGAGGATTCTCTTCAACCAGGGCCACCGCCGCCCGCAGGTGCTCGACCGCTTCTTCATCCGCCCCCCGCTGGTAGAGGAGCTGGCCCAGGTGAGCCCGCGCCACCGGCGAATCCGGGTACTTTTCGACCGTTTCCTTCCAGAGGCGCTCGGAATCGGTCCAGCTATCTACCTGCCGGAAGCAGAGGAAGAACAAAATCAGCGCGGCGGCCAGTCCCGGAAACAGCACCGCGCGGCTCCCCCACTTCTTTCCAGCGGCTGCCAATCCCAGGAAAAATAATCCCGCGATCCCCGCCGACGGCAGGTAGGTGAAGCGGTCCGAGACCAGCACCAGACCGGTGGGCAGAATCCCGCTTACCGGGAGAACCGTGATCACGAACCACGCCAATCCGATAAGAAACGCCGGTTTTCGCCGGCGCCAGAGGAGGCCGGCCGCCGCCAGGGGAACCAGGAGGAAAATAACCAACGCCACCGCCGTGATTGTGATTCCTGTTTCCAGAACGGCTCCCGGAGGATAGGCGGCGGCGGGACGGAGAGGGAAAACGATTTTTTCCAGGTAGAAGATCAGGCTTTTAAGGAAAATTACAGCCCTTCCTCCCGCCCCGATTCGCTGGAGGGAAAGCAGGGCCCGGTTCGCGAGCTGGCCGCCGAGGGCGGCCGATCCCGAGGCAAGGGCGAGGATGAAAAAAGGAATTTTATCCAGCCATTGCTTCGCGCTCAAAAGGACCGGGCGGGCACGATACCGCTTCAGGGAGAGATCGATCAGTATCAAGATCAGGGGCAGCGTCACCGCCATCGCCTTGCTCAGGAGCGCCCCGAGAGCGAAAAGGAGTGCTAGGATATACCAGCCGCTTTTTCGCCCCCCCAGGTAACGGAGATAGGCAAGGACAGCCGCCAGGTAGAAAAAGCAGCAGAGAACGTCCTTTCGTTCGCTGATCCAGGCCACCGATTCGGCCCGCAGGGGATGGAGCGAGAAAAAGAGAGCGGCGAAAAACGCCGGCAGCACGAACCTGCCCCTCCCCGGTTCGCCTTTGGAAAAAATGGAGGAGAGCTTGATCAGGAGTAAAAAAATGACCGCGGCGCTCAGGGCGTGGAAGAGCAGATTGGCGAAGTGGTAGCCGAAGGGATTGAGCCCCCAGAAAAGGTGATCAACGCTGTAGGTGAACCAGGCGAGCGGCTTGAAATCGCCCACCGTGAAATCGGTGAAATACCAGAATGGATCTTCCGGGATGAACCGCCGGATCTCTTCTTTGAAAACGACGTTCTCCTCGTCGTCCCAGTTGAGGAAATCGCCGCCCAGGCCGGGGGAGAAGGCCGCCGGCGTGATCAGAATGATCAGAACCAGCAGCCATTTTATTTGGGTTTTACGGCACATTACCTATATTTTGAACCCAACTCTAAAAAATATTGCCGGATCGGATGAAAATACAGCACTTTGCAGAGCTAATATTATTTTGAAAAAGTTATCTTCTCTGACTTGGGATCGTAATCGGCCGTGACCGTGTCGCCCTCCTTGAATTTCCCCTCCAGGATCCGGAGAGCGAGGGGATTTTCGATCTCCCGCTGGAGGGCCCGCTTCAAAGGCCTGGCCCCGAAGGCGGGGTCGTAGCCGATCCGGGCCAGGTGCTCCTTGGCCCGATCGGTCAGCTCGAGCTTCATCTTCTTCGAGTCGAGGCGGCGCTGGAGGTAGCGGAGCTGGATGTCCACGATCTCCTTGATCCGCTCGAGCTCGAGGTTGTTGAAGACGATGATCTCGTCCACCCGGTTGAGGAATTCGGGCCGGAAGCGCTGCCGGAGCGCTTCCATCACCTTCTCCTTCATCTCCCCGCGGTTCTTTTCCGAGTATTCCTGGATGATCGCCGAGCCGATGTTGGAAGTCATGATGATCACGGTGTTTTTGAAGTTGACGACCCTCCCCTGCCCGTCGGTGAGCCGGCCGTCATCGAGTATCTGAAGGAGGGCGTTGAAGACATCGGGGTGGGCCTTTTCGATCTCGTCGAAAAGTACGACCGAGTAAGGGCGCCTCCGAACCGCTTCGGTGAGCTGTCCTCCTTCCTCGTAGCCGACGTAGCCGGGGGGCGCCCCGACCAGGCGGGAGACGGTGTGCTTCTCCTGGTATTCGGACATATCGAGACGGACCATCGCCCGCTCATCGTCGAAGAGAAACTCTGCCAGGGCCCGGGCCAGCTCGGTCTTCCCCACGCCGGTCGGCCCCATGAAGATGAAGGAACCGAGGGGACGGTTGGGGTCGGACATCCCCACTCTCCCCCGCCGGATCGCGTCGGCCACCGCGTGGATCGCTTCCTCCTGGGCCACCACCCGCTCCCGGATTCGGTCTTCCATTTTGAGGAGCTTCTCCATCTCCCCCTCGATCAGGCGGCTGACCGGGATACCAGTCCACTTTCCCACCACCTCGGCGATATCGTCCTCGGTCACCTCCTCCTTCAGCATCTGCTGGTCTTTCTGCAGCTCGGCGAGCTTTTTGTTGGCTTCGTCCAGCTTTTTTTGAATCTCCACCCGCTCGCCGTAGCGGAGCTGGGCCGCCCGCTCCAGGTTCCCTTCCCGCTCGGCCCGGGCTTCCTCGACCTTGACGCTGTCGAGCTGCTCCAGCAATGCGCGGATCGCCGTGATCGCCGCCTTCTCGTTCTGCCAGCGGGTCTTGAGCTCCCTGCTCTTCTCCTTGAGATCCTCCAGGGTGGCGTTGAGCTTCTTCAGGCGCTCCTTGCTCGCCTTGTCCTTTTCTTTTTTCAGGGCCTGTTTCTCGATCTCCAGCTGCATGATCTTACGTTCCACCTCGTCAACCTCGATCGGCATGCTGTCGATCTCGATCTTCAGCCGGGAGGCGGCCTCGTCGATCAGGTCGATCGCCTTATCGGGGAGGAAGCGGTCGGTGATGTAGCGGTCCGAAAGGGTGGCGGCGGCGATGATGGCCGGGTCGGTTATCCGGACGCCGTGGTGGGCCTCATACCGCTCTTTCAGTCCCCGGAGAATGGCGATGGTATCTTCCACCGAGGGTTCGCTGATGTAGATCGGCTGGAAACGCCGTTCCAGGGCGGCGTCCTTCTCCACGTTCTTGCGGTACTCGTTGAGGGTGGTGGAACCGATGCAGCGGAGTTCCCCCCTCGCCAGGGCCGGCTTGAGCATGTTGGAAGCGTCCACCGCCCCTTCGGCCGCCCCCGCCCCCACGATGGTGTGGAGTTCGTCGATGAAAAGGATGAGCTGGCCGGAAGATTCCTCCACTTCCCTCAAAACGGCCTTGAGGCGGTCCTCGAACTCGCCCCGGTATTTGGAGCCGGCGACCAGCGCCCCGATGTCGAGGGCGAGGAGGCGCTTGTTCTTCAATCCTTCCGGGACGTCGCCGGCCACGATCCGCTGGGCGAGGCCCTCGGCGATCGCGGTTTTCCCCACGCCCGGCTCGCCGATCAAAACCGGGTTGTTTTTCGTCCGCCGGGAGAGAACCTGCATCACCCGGCGGATTTCGTCATCCCGGCCGATCACCGGATCGAGCTTTCCCTTTCGGGCCAGCTCGGTGAGATCGCGGGCGAAGCGGGTCAGAGCCTGGTATTTCTCTTCCGGATTCTGATCGACCACCCGCTGGGTCCCCCGGATCTCCACCAAAGCTTTCAGGATCGCGTCA
>Ga0272441_10002569_pt1 | contig 36419 bp, 31 predicted proteins | sample SSMProp6N_FD_193582 | JGI IMG/M metagenome (GOLD analysis project Ga0272441, IMG submission 193582) | Marine sediment archaeal communities from Little Sippewissett salt marsh, Falmouth, MA, United States - SSM-Prop-6N | ecosystem: Environmental > Aquatic > Marine > Wetlands > Sediment ...
CCCAAGATACTCCGGTCGCGCTCGGGCCGCCTGGCATACGGCCCGACTGATGCTTCACAAGAGAATTGTAGGTCCGAACCGGCCCGGAGTCGAGCGAAAAGTCGAGAACCTGATCCCGAGCCCGATCGGAGGAATCAGCTTGTGTTTTTGCGTAGAATCTGGTATGCATTGATTATTCTGAGCCCGTGTATGGGGTGTCCGCACACATGAGCAGTCGACTCACCTTCAAGACAGATCCGGCCATTCGTCTGGCGGCGATTTCGGCCGGCATTCTCATTCTGGCCGCGTTCTTCGGCTTCGCACAGACGAACGAGGTCGAGCAGGCGATGGTCACGGACTCCGACGGGGACGGAGCAACGGATTGGGAGGAGTGGCAAGCGGGAACGAATCCCGGCGACCCGACGAACTGCTTCGAGATCTCGAACGTCAGCGTCGAGAACGGCCAGATCGTGCTGGACTGGAAGAGCGTGGGGACGCTCACCTACGAATTTGTTAGCTCGCCCACCGTTGCGGGGCTGGCAACGAACCCCCAGCATGTGGCTTTCATCACAGCGACCGGCGGGACAGCGCCATGGTTCCAGACGCTTTGCGTGATCACCAACCAACCGGCCGGAACCAATCAGTATTTGCAGATACGACTGGTCCCGCCGCCAAGCTACGAACAGTCGACGTTGGGCATGGCAACGCTTGAATAGGGGAGTCGGGCGATGAAGAACGGATCCATGAGGGCCCTCCTGGCTGTGGCTCTTGCAGCCATGGTGTTCTGGGCGCATATGCCGCTACGAGCAGACGACTATAAGTCGGCGCATCGTGTCGAACCCGGCGATATCATCTCCGCCGACATGTTGAACGAGCTTTTCGAGGAGATCGAAGAGGCGCGAAGAACCATCACGGCTGATGACCTTGTGGGCACCTGGAAGGGCGCCTCCTACGGGCCGAGAAACGCTTACGAGCCCGAGTGGTTTTTCAGCGACGAGTATCAGTGTTGGTCCCTGACAAACGTGACGATCGTCTTCAGCAAGGTGGCGACCGATCATTATGAGGTGGCGACAAGCGCGCCGAACCCTTTCGAGTCCGACCGTTCCCTTGCTGTGTCCGGTCGTGTTGGAGTTGTAGAGGGCAAGCTCTTCGGGGCGTGTGGGGTATTCACGATTGACAGAATCAGCGGAAGTCGAATACGTCTCACAAGAGATGCTGCCAGCATAGTTGCAGACATTGCACAGCTCGTGGCGCTGGATAGACAGAACATCCCCCCTCGGAAGCCCAGGCTGCTGTCCGCAAGTGCTTCCAGCCAGGATGTGGTTCTAACTTGGCAGGACAACAGCGACGACGAGGACGTCTTCGTCGTTCTGCGCAGAGATAAACTCTCGGGAAGCTACAGCAATGTCTGTACCGTGGCCGCCGATGTTACCTGCTGGACGAATACGGTGCCCGCCGCCGGCTTCTACTGGTACCGAATCGCGGCCACGAACAGCTGCGGTTCGTCCTTGGGCAGTAACGTCAAGCGAGTGGTTGTCCCATAGCGGCGCCGAGCACGGAACAGAGAACCATGTGTCGCCCTTTCTTCACTACACGTGGCACTTTCGAGGTTGACGTCGACGGACGGACAAACCAGACTCCGAAACCGAATATGACGACTCCCCTTCCGATGAACGGGAGCCCTGGAGAGAGGCGCGAAAAGGACAATGAAACGCTTGTTGCGACTGTCGGTTCTCAGCTTTCTTCTGGTCCTGGCCGCCTGTGTTCAGACGCGGGCCCGGCCCGGCAAGACGGTTTTTGAAACGCTCCAGGAAAAGGCCAACGCGGCGAGCGCGGCCGGCGGCATCGCTGCTGTAGGCATCGGTGAGGCGGAGAGTTTGAACAAGGCACTCGACCGGGCCAAGAACCGGGCCCGCGCCGAGATTGCCCGGATGGTCGAGATCAAGATCGACAACCTCCATAAAGACTTCCTGGCGGAAATCGGAGAAGACGAGGGGTCGGCATTCAACGCGCTGTTCACCAATGCTTGCAAGCTGCTGATCTCACGGATTCTGCGGAGCGGCGTGCCGAGGGCGCTCAAGTACGAGAAGAAAGGCGCGACGGCCATCGGTTATGCGCTGATCGTCGTCGACCCCAAAGACATTGCGGACGCCTTTGCGCAGCACGACGAGACGCAGCGCCGGCTATACACGCGGTTCCGCGCGTCCCAGGCGTTCGAGCAGCTGGACAAGGAAATCCGGAAATTCTCGGAATACAAGCGACGAACCGGGCTTGTGCGCCCCGCCCCGTCCCACAAGAGCCCGCGCATCCCGCCGAGCCATGAAGTACAGCCTGGCGGCTGACTTCACGGCAAGCCGACCTGTGCGAGTTCAGCTTGTGTGAGCGTTGCTTTGCACAGCCTGAGCGCCTGTTTCAACGCAAGAGTGACTTTGGGCATGGGATGGCATTTTGGATATGGACATCGATGGACGGATGGGCGATACTGTAAGTCAGAAAATGACGACTCCCCGTCCCTATGGACGGTTGGGCAGCCTTTAAGGCTGCCCTTGTCGTTTATGCGGGGGACGAGCGCTTTGTCCGGGAAACGGAGCATCATCTATATCGACGGCTTCAATCTGTACTACGGCGTCTTGAAGGGGACGCGTCTGAAGTGGCTCAATGTCGAGCGGTTGTTCGAGATGATCCGCAAGGATGACGAGATTCAGGCCGTCAAGTACTTCACCGCGCTGGTGGAGGGGCGACAGCAGAGCCTGCGCCAACTGACGTATCTTCGCGCGCTGTCCGCATGTTCGAGAGTGCAGATTGTGCAGGGACGGTTCAAGTACAAGAATGTCCGGTGCCTGGTAAAGGAATGCCAGTTCGAGGGACGCCGGTTTTTCAGAGCTCAGGAAGAGAAGCGGACCGACGTCAACATCGCCATCCATCTTCTCAATGACGCCTGCGAGGACCAGGCCGACCGGTTCGTGTTGGTGAGCGGCGACTCCGATCTCGTCCCGGCGATCTCGCTCGTGAAGCGTAAGTTTCCTGAGAAACTAGTCTGTGTGTACAGTCCCGCCCGCGAAGACTCAGTGCGCGGATACGCGACAGAGATGCGGGCGGCTGCGGACCGGGCTCGGAATCTGCCGATCAATCTGCTCAAACATAGCCAGTTCCCGCACGCGATCGACGATGGCTCCGATGAGCCGATTACGAAACCCGCGGGTTGGTAACCTCACCAGTGATGCCAGCCAGCGCATTTGGCTGTTGAGCAGAATCCGTTCCGGGACTAAGCTTCTTGTCGAAGACACGTTCCTTAGACGCCCCGCACATCCGGCGCGGCCCCGCCGCGCCAACGAATTGCGCGGACCGGCGGGCCTCGGCCCGCCGACCCGCGCAATTCGCTCGGGCGAGTGGTGGAATTGGCAGACACGCAGGATTTAGGATTGTAGGCCCGGATTCTCACAAAACGCCCTGTTTGCAGTACCTTTCAAGCATGGCAGGCCATTTCGCAGAATCGCGATAGGTGCCATGAGTGCCGTTCAGGGTCTTGCGGGCCGTAGAATCGTTACAGGATCGTTACAGGATTCGCCTCTGAATGCACTCACCCCGGGGGTCGTTTGCTGTGCTTGCTGCGTGTGCATTCTCTTGCTTTGTGCTATACTGTGATTCCACTGGGGACGGCCATGTTGAGATGCGGCAGACTCTCGGTTTGGTTGACGGTAATCTGGATCCTTGCGAGTTCTTGCTGGGTCTTTTCCGGTATTGCCGTTGCAGCCACCAACTACGTGTCCCTCGACGGCCTGCATACTCCGCCATTCACGAACTGGGTCGATGCCGCGACGAACATCCAAGCGGCGATTGATGTCCTCGGCGCCGGCGATACGGTTCTTGTCGGTCCCGGCGACTATGACACGGGCGAAACCGTGTTCATTGGATCATGTAGGAACCGGATCGTGATCACCAATGGTGTGATCGTGCAGAGCACGGCGGGACCGCAAGACACGTACCTCACGGGGCGCGGGCCCTGCGGTACCAATGCGGTTCGCTGCGTGGCCCTGACCGGCGACGGTCGTCTTGACGGCTTTACGCTGCTGGCCGGCCATACACGGACCGGAGGCGATTGGTGGACAGAGCGTTCGGGCGGGGCGGCACTGTGCAGCGACAACGCCGTCGTAGAGAACTGCATTATCACCAAGAGCCATGCCGATGCAAACGGTGGCGGCGTCATGTGCTATCAGGGCGGCGTCGTCCGCGACTGCACAGTCATCCACAACGGGGTGGGCATGTGCGTTTCCCCGCAAGCTCGTGGCGGCGGGGTCTATCTATACAGCGGCGGTCTGATCGAAGACTGCCTTATCACCTGCAATACCGCACATAGCGCCGGTGGTGGCGGCGGTGGCGCGTGTCTGTTCGGCGGTATTCTGCGGCGATGCATGATAACCGGAAACTCGGCATGGTTCACGGACTATGGTTCGGGTGGCGGAGTCCATATGTTGGGCGGCACGTTGGAGAACAGTCTCGTCACCGGCAACTACATGGACAGCGAGCGTGGTGGCGGTGGCGTCGGGTGCGGGCAGCACGGCATCATTCGGAACTGTACAATATCCTCGAACACTGCATCTTCGAAGGGCGGCGGCATCTACTGTGGGAGTTCCGGCACATTCGAAAACTGTATTGTCTACGCCAACGCTGCGCCAACTCAAAGCAACTGGTCCCTCGATGCAGGCAGCGTGGCATACAGCTGCACGGTGCCCGATCCGGGGGGGCAGGGCAACATAACGAATGAGCCAGCACTGACACCCGCCGGCCGCCTTCTTGCTTCCTCGCCCTGTATCAATGCAGGCACAAACAAGGCTTGGATGGCCGGCGCCCAGGACATTGACGGTCATGATCGCATCATCGGCGGCACGGTTGATATCGGCGCATGCGAATTCGGCCCGCTCCACTGTGAATGGACTGCGACGCCCAGCACGGGACTGCCCGGCCAGTGGTTCGTTATGAGCGCGTCTTGTTCCGGCTCGAACCTGATGGGACTGCACTACGCGTGGAATCTGGATGACGATCCGGCATGGGACAGGAAAGGGCTGGGGCTTGATATGATCAGCAATGAGTACTGGGAGATCGGTGCGCATCCCGTCGTGGTCATGGCGAGCAATTCGGCCGGAGAGATGGCGTTTGCCACCAATGCGGACTGTTGCAGGATCGGGCCGGCAGATGTGTATGTCACGGTCCACGGCAGTAGCGAGTATCCCTACACCAATTGGGCAACGGCAGCAACTGACGTCCAGCGCAGTGTGAATGTGGGTGTTGACGGAACAACAGTATGGGTGGGGACGGGTGCCTACCATCTGGTCAAGGGCGAACTGATCGTTACTGACGGGCTCAGCGTGCGTAGCGTGAACGGGCCTGAGGACACAATTCTGGACGCTGAGCACAGGAGCCGTTGCGTCCGCCTCCTGCATGGCGGCGCGACGCTGGATGGCTTCACGTTGACCAATGGGACAGGATTCGTGCCGGGCGGAGGCGGCGCATACATTGACGCCGGCGCTCGGCTGGTCGACTGCGTGATTGCCGGCAATACAGCCACGTTGGCTGGCGGCGTGTATTGCGGGACAAGAGGCGAACTGATAGGGTGCGTGGTCCATGCCAACTCCGCCGGGAACGGCGCGGGCGTCTATTCGCCCGGCGCCTGTACGCTGCGGAACTGTTTGATCCTGAAGAACAGGGCGACCAGCTCGGTGGCCGGGGTCGGTGTTGGCGAGGGCTCGATCATCGAGCATTGCACAGTCGTCTCGAACACGATCCCGGGTATGGACGGGACCCACGGCGGCATCGCCGATTTCGACGGTGTCATATCCAACTGCATCGTCTACTACAACTATGCGTTCGACTGGAATCACAACTACGAGGATGCATGCTCGTATTCCTGTATCCAGCGCACATCGATTCCGCCCGGCGATGGCAACATCACGAACGCGCCGCGTTTCGTGGCTCTTGCCGCCAACGACTGTCACTTGGCAGCGGATTCGCCCTGCATCGACACGGGCGGCGACCTTTCCGGCGTGATAGAAGACCTCGACGGTACGCCCCGTCCGCTGGACGGTGACACGAATGGGATCGCGAAATGGGATATGGGCGCGTATGAGTTCGTCCACGCGGGGGCGGACACCGATGGGGACAAGATGTCGGACAAGTGGGAAGTGTTGTACGGCCTCGATCCCACGAGCACGAATGGGAACGACGGGGCTGTTGCCGATATTGACACGGACGGCATGGATAATCTCAGCGAGCACAACGGAGACACAGACCCCACGGACGCGTCATCTCTACTCGCCATCACGAACTGGACTGGCAGCGGCGGCGACCTCACGATCTGCTGGCAGGGCGGCGTCTGGGCAACGCAGTATGTAGAACGCTCGGATTCGCTGCTCAACACCAACTGGCTAGCCATATTCACGAACCTGCCGCCCACAGAGACAGCCGCGTCGTATACCAATGTCGTTGGGACCAGTACAACGGGCTACTATCGGATCCGGGCGGCGAGGTAGCCCTGGCCTTCACGGCCCGGGGCTCAGTGTCCCCTTGGTCACCACTGGAGGATGATCTTCTCTTTCGGATAGTCGATGGTGATCCTGAACTTCCGCAGGAAGTCCTCCACGCCGATCAGAACGGGCGGGTTGGATTCAGCGCAATCGATTTCGATCTTGCCGGCAGACCATACTGTCTTCTTCAGATCCCAGGACAGTAGATCCATCCGAAATGTGTGCTTGTACGTTGGCACGTTCGTTTGCTCGATGCCGCTGGTGACGGAGGATTTGACGCCCTCTCCTTTGAGCGTGTGACCGAGATCCTGCGCCAGGGTCGCGGGAAAGAGGGAAGAATCCGCGCCCGTGTCTACCAATCCCCACGTGATGGCAGAGGTCCCGGCCTTCGGATTCGTGATCTTGATCGGTAGGCATGTGTGGCCGTGCTCGTCGACAGTGCCGTCATCGTACTCATAGCGAATGAACGGGTATTCCTGTCGAGGCATGGATTCAGTAGATGTAGCGCTTCTTGGGGTCGGGAACGAAAAGAAGGACGGGATCCTCTGCCCCAGCCTTGCGCGTCTTGCGCAGCACGGACGTTGTTGTCTGGCCATGGGCCAGCACACGGCCGGCGTCCTTGCGATCGACGGCAACAACACGCGTTCGCCGTGAGGGAATCCTGATGGTTACAGCCCGTCTCATGTTTCGTTCCCTTCCTTCTTCACAGAGGGTACCACTTCTGCTCGAACCAGGCAACCTATTCCAACGCAGCGGCGTGGCCCCGCTTGCGCCTCGTTGCGCATTTGGCTATTGAGCAAAGCCGGTTCCGGGACTAAGCTTTTCTTGAGGGGCACGTTCCCCAGGCGCCCCTTACGGGGCTCACTACGAACGGCTCCCGCACATCCCGGCGCGGCCCCGCCGCGCCAACGAATTGCGCGGCCCGGCGGGCCTCGGCCCGACGACCCGCGCAATTCGGGCCCGAAGGGCCGGGCGGGCGAGTGGTGGAATTGGCAGACACGCAGGATTTAGGATTGTAGGCCCGTACCGGCACAAAACGCCCTGTTTGCAGTACTTTTCAAGCAGGTCAGTCCGTTTCGCAAAATCGCGATAGGTGCCATGGGTGCCGTCCGGGGTCTTGCGGGCCGTAGAATCGTTACAGGATCGTTACAGGAGCGCGCCAAGCCGTGAGCCCGAGTGTCGCGATCAGAAGGGCCGCCAGGATCACGGGCATCCGGCGAGTTCTTATTCTGCTTTGAGCTTCTTGAGCAGACGTCGACAGAGGGTACCTATCGTCTCGAAGGGGCCCGCCTCGCCAGTGAACACCGGTCTGTCGTCGTCCTGATGCTTTCTCAAGACCGTCTCCGCTGCAGCGCCACGGGCCTCCAGTTCCTTCTCGATCAGGCGGTTTTTGAAGAGGTTGAGGAAGTACTCTCTGGGCTTTCCCGCATACGCGTGAGTCCACTCCTGAACGTCTATGTTCTTGAGTAGCTCTTCAGGCGTCATCTGCCTCAACTGCGCTTTCAGGTCAGCCAGGCTCTTTTCAACATATGCGCGCCCCTCGTCATCAAGCGTTTCACCGCCGCCCACTTCCTTCCTGTCCAGTGGCTCGTCTCGTCTGGCTTGCACATGAGTTCGCGCCGCCAGTCGCGAAGCATCTCCCGCAGGGCGATCGAGTTGTCTCAGCAGTCCTCTGACGTCGGCTAGGTGAGAGAAGTCAGCAAGCACGATGAGAGCCCTGTGCGACGGGATTGAGACTACACGGTGTTCAGGATTCGATAGCACGACGTCGCGTACAGCCGTGACTGCGTCAGACAGTTCCAGATGTCGCAGCCAGAACAGCTCGATCAGCGTGGGCTGCGGCGCCTGCGGCGGGATCTTGCGTATCGAGTACGCGTCCGCAGGTGCCCATTCCGACAGATAGAGCCCGCACTCGCGCAGGATTGCGTCGAGTGCCGCTGGCCATGGCGCCTCCTGCAGATTCGCGGTGACCCGACGCCCCTCAAGATGCTCTGCGTTGGCGACCACCTGAAGTCGAAGCTTCTTGATGAAGAACCCGACAACTTCCAGCAGTGGCGCATCAATGAAGCGAACGGTTACAGGTTCGGGGCTAGGGGCCTCGCGCTGTTCCTCGTCTGGCAACTTGGCCCAGGGCTCCCTGTGTGAGGTCTCCGCGTCGTCGGGTGGTCTGGTCCCTGCCGGCCTGTCGAGTTGCCCTAGCAGCCGCTTGATGTTCTGCCATGTCCAGGTATATCCACGCACAAGCAGAACGTTTCTCGAAGGCAATCCAGCAAGACGGAACTCAGAGGCTCCGGCAAAGAGCGGTTGGAAGACACCGACCATGTTCGTCGCATCAAGATGCTGCAGAGAGAGAATCTCGGTAATCGGAGGCTCGCACGCGTCAGGTGGGGTCTTCATGATGGTATAGACTTCAGAGTCGGGGATTCGCTCGATCAGCGAAAGCCCGCACTCGTTGAGGATCGCCCGAAGAGCCGGTTTCCACTCCACATCTCGGAGATGGACGACCACACGCTGCCCTTCAATGCGCTCCGAATTGACAACGACATCGAGATCGCACTTCTTGATGAAGAACCTGACGACATCGAGCAGCGGCTTGTTGATGAACCGCAGAGAGATGAGTGGTTCCTCCGGCTCGACATAAGCAATTGGGATCGGGACTATCTCGCCGTCGGCTGACGCAGCGCTGCTACTGGCGTCTTCAGCAGCGGAAACACATGGCCACAACACCAACGTCAGGCAGAGACCAAGGAGTAGAACAGACTGTGTCTTCATGCTAGTGCTTTCCTTGCCTGCCCGGCCCACTGTTCAGCACTCGCCATCTGGGCCATGGGACAAGACTGTTGTCGGTGTCCCATTGATCCAGCACAAGGAAGATCTTGTCTCGATAATCTCTGGCGAGCTTCGCCAAAAGCTCCTCCAGGTCGGACGGCCGCATGATCCTGAGGTCGCCGTTTGCGAAGATGACAGCCGTCTTTCCTAAGACCTCGGTGTCGCTCCCTGTTGCTTGCCAACGTTGCGTATAGGTATCAAGGTTCCACACAAGCGGCACCCTGTCTGGCGGCACACCCGGCGGCACGCATTTGACTCGGCCATACCTCATGACGCTGGGCAAGTATCCGAGGAGCGGATTGGGTCCCTCAAGTACCACGTAGACACCGGACTCCGGCAAGTCCTTCCATCCCTCGCAATACTCGTCAAATGAGCGAATCGATCCTCCGCCTCCGGTATCGGCCTTGATCCAACCGGCGATATTCTTGAATTCGCTGTACGCTTCGTCTACCTGCCCGACCCTTCGGCTTCCGGACATGACGCGCGGTTTTGGTCGTGCGCAGCCGTTGCCCAGCACTGCAACCAGCGCGGCAAGCGATAGAAGCGTGATGAGTCTCATGGCAGATCCCCCCCCCCAACAAGCAGATGATCCCCACGGGCCGCCCCGGCATCCAGCCCGTCTGATGCTACGCGGCATGATTGTAACGCCGAGGGCGGGGGAGGGTCCAGGGGAATTGATGGGGGTGCCGCGTAGTTCTGCACTGCTGGTGCAGCGTCTCTACGTAGGAGTCTTGACCATGTCTGCTCCGAAGGGCAGAATCACGCCATGACAAACGAGGTTGTTCACGTAGTCGTAGACCAACTTCCAGAGACCGGGTCCGGCTGGGGGAGAGACTGCATCCTGGTAACCTTCGGGGCCCTCGTTGCCTTCCTCTTCACCCTTGTTTTGCGGAAGATGGACAGCCGAGAGAAGCGGAAGGAACGCCAGGAGCGGGACTTTGTTGCTGGGCAACGTGCCCTCACGTCCATATACATGATGGAGAACTATGCGAGGAACCTACGCGAGAGCCTGGAGGACCGCAGGCATGTCAGCCCGCGCCATCTTCGCGCCTATGTGACCCCCTATGTCTCTCTGAATTGGGATGCCGTCCCTCCGCTCGATATCGATTCCCTCTCGTTCGCCTTCGAGCAGGGATGGGATCTGTTGAACGTGCTCATCACCCTTCAGGACAGATTCAATATGCTTGCCACGATCGTGCGAGAACACCAAGAAAGCAAGGCCAGGTTCTCGGAATTCCTGAGCGACAAGTTTGCCCCTAACCAGCGAGAGAAAGAAGCACCGTATCTGCGTGACAACGGTCCGTTTCACGATAAGCCGGACATAGCCGTACCCCTGATTCAGAAGACAGATGCGTTGTTCGAGGCCATAGAGTTCAAAATGCCGGAAGGTGTCCAGAAGGCGAAGGAGGGGCTCCGACAGGTAATGCAGCACTGCTTCCCAGATCGAACGGTACTGGATTGGACGTGTTCTGGGAGCCCCAAGTGTGAGAACAGTGACGCATCTGGCGAGCCATGCGGAGGCAACGAGACCGCCGGTGAGGCTGGAGGAGGGTCCTCACCATAACCTCGTTTGAATGCGGCCTGAGGGTCAAATGGGATCCCGACCAGGACGCCAGGACCGGCAGGCGCGCGATGTCGGCGAGCCAAGAGGATGACCATGGACTTCGCTGATGAAGTGTACCTAGCCGCTCTGCTGGACGCGACGCTCTGGGCGAAGCAAGGAGACGAACTCTGGTCTGTAGCAGACCTCATTCGTCCGAAGGCTGCCGAGTACTGGGAGCACGAAGGCGAGGAGCAGAGGGCGAGGCAGCACTTCCTGTCTGCTTTCTTGATGATGTCTGCCTTCGCAATCGAGAACTACCTGAAGGGCGTCTTGGTGTGCGAACACGAGGCGGAGTTCCGTCGGGAGATCAGGGAAACCAGGCAGCTCCCTGATCTCCTGAATACGCACAGCATCACCGACCTATGCCGTGCTGCCCGCGTCACAGTTCAACCGGCGGGAGAGGAGCGCTTGTTGCGCGAACTCTCCGCTGCCGCAACATGGGCAGCGCGTTACCCAACACCTGCACGGCCACGAGAATACGAGAAAGGCACTTTTGACGGACAGGAAGGTATTGTGCTCAGCCTCTATTCCTCTGGCGACATCGCCAACACCGCGAAGATGGTCGGGGTCCTGCGGGAACGACTCCGTACGCAGATCGGGGAGACCGACGCCGACAGAGCAACACCGATATGAACGACGGGTCGAGAGACGGGCTGGGGCAATCCGTCCATGCCTCCGGGCCGCTGGCGGCCCTTCGTTGATGCACATCAGTCCGCAATTTGAATCTTTGCCTCACCCGAATTCGCTCTGAGCTCCGGGGCGTACATCGCGTACACGCGGGCCGGCAACGCGCTGTAGTTGCCGGGGATCTCGGCCCTGGCACGGTATGAGAGCGTGTGTGTGCCGGGCCGGAGATGGCGGACGAAGAAAGCCGTGCGATTGTCCTTCACTTCCATAAAGGCCCCGATCCCGCCGCCGTGGTAGCCGCTCTGCGAGTCTATCGGCTCCATCCCCGCGGCCCGGAAATCCTCGATCGTCAGGTGTTCGCAGTTGTTCCTGCTCGATATCTCGAGTTCGACCTCAATCAGATCCCCGCTCCGCAACGCGATCGGGGCTTCCAGCGGTTCACGGCGCTCCACCGTCTCCTCGCGGTCTGTAGGACGGCCTGTTCGGTCGGGGACCGTGGTGACTCGCTTCTGCTTGGTGATCCGGAAGTAGCGTCGTGCCACCTTGATTTCGGAGCCGGCCGGTTCGATTGAGTCGGCTAGAGTGAAGGTCGTGAGGTACGCATTGCAGTAGACACGGCCGCTTCCCGTCCGCTGGATCCGTACCACATGATCGCCTGCAGAGAGCACCTTGCCGCAGAGGACTGCGGCGTTGTCGAAGGCGAACAGGTTGTCGGTGCTGATCTTCTGGGTCTTCAGCGTGTCGTTGTCGACCGAGACCTCGACGGTCATGTCGGGCGTGAGCTCGCCGGATGCCTTGAGAAACTCCGCCAACGCCTCGACGCAGAGCGCGGTATCCCGTGTGGAGTTCCACCGAGGACCGTTCTTGCGGTTGTTCAGCAGGTACTTGGCAACCCGCGCTGTCTTGGCGGATGATGGCTCAGTACGAACCAGCAACTTCAGATAGTAGGCATGCGCCTCAAAGGGGTTGCCGTACCATCGCCACCAGGAGTCGCGCTTGGGAAGGGTCAAGTACGCCGTGTCATTCTCCTCATCCCGCACGAGATACTGCTCGATATTGCGGATGACCATGGCCAGCTTCTCCGTCTGGCCCAGCTTGTGGAGTGCGAGGCCGTACATGGCCTTGGCGTATACGGACAGATGGCGGCGGTCACGGTAGAGGAGCTCAAGCATATCCCCGTCTTCAACCTTCTCGTCGGTCAGAACCATGAAGACGAAAGCATCGACGTTGTCCGCGTGTGCCTCCTTGCCTTCGACCTGATCATTCGCTTGTCTGAGCCTGCGGGTCTTTTGTCGTTGATGCTTCTTGAGCCATCGGATCCCGTACTTCAACCGCCAGTCGTCGTCGAAGGGGCGGTCTGTCGTGATCCCCGTTGCCCGTAGCTTCTGCAGGTCATGCACGACATAGGCCGTCATATGAGGGTCGGAACCACCTGAGGATCCTGCGAACCACCCCCAACCACGATCCGGCTGCTGCATGTCGAGAATCCGCGCTAGCCCTCGCCGGGCCATCTGTGCGACTGTCATCTCGTCGAACACAGCAGTCTCGTCGGAAGCCTGCCACTGGCTGGCCCGCATCTCCGGAGCCCCCAGTTCCTGCGGGTTGAGATTCGTTTGCTTCTCTTTGAGAGAAGCCAAGTCTATGCCCAGTTCCTTGACGGTGTTGTGTACTGTGAGCGTCGGGAGAAACCGGTTGAGCGTTTGCTCTGTGCACCCGTAGGCATAGCCTGCTAGGTAAGGCAGAGCGTCAACCAAGGCGGCAGCGACGGACGGCGAGAAACGGATCTCGAGCCTAGAAAGGTCCTCGCGGCGTTCTTGGGGCACGTTGACTGTGAGGGATACCCCTCGGGTCCCCGTACTTCCTGATGCTTGTCTTCCACTGCTGCACCGCCGACGCATACTGCCGGCGCTGTTCGAAGACACGCGCGAGCTTACTGAGTGCAATCTCACCGAACGGACCATGCTCTGCCGCTGCGACCTTGCGATAGACGGCTATGTGATTGAACTCGTCAGGCAAAGCGAAACGCTTCTCTCCAGTCGCCAGTTCCGCCAGGGTCTCATTCTCACCCAGTCCTGCAAGTACCGCCTCTCTGTCTCTGAGCCGTCGCCAACGCTCGTCACCTTCGAGTCCGTCAGGAACGAGTTCCCCGAGAGTCTTGACGCCAAACTGCTCCCTGAGGAAGTCTGCGTAGTGCAGGAGGACTTCCGACTGAACCGATGGATCCAGTCGAACTGCCTGGTCCAAGGCCCATCGCCACTTCTCCCCGTCATTCTTCGCCGCGTCCAAACCCGAGGGCGACCGGAACAGCACGGGCGACCCGTCCTCTTCCACGGGGGGGCGAGAGAACCATCTCACGTAGCCGTCTGTGGCCGTGGCCTTGTCTGGCGAAACGGTGAGACGCATGAGCGCACAACCGTTCCGATATGAGGGAAAGAGTAGAGGCGTCCCGTCGTTCTTGATGAGCATGCGCGCGAATTCGAGGTGCACCCGTGCGAGCTCTGCAGGGGCACCGCCTTGGTCCCTGGCAGCGCGTACGGCTTTTTCAGCCAAGGCGACTACGCGTCGCCGGTCAGGGGTGTCGATTGGCTGGAACTCCTTGAACCGCCCTTTCTCATAGAAGGACTGCGCAACGGCAAGCAGCACTCGCCAGTCATCGCCGCGAAGCGTCAGGAACCTATCCCGAAAAGCTGCTAAGCGCTCCTCTGTGCCCTGCTCGTCTGCCTCCCCGTCCCCGTCCTCATCCATCGTGCGACAAAGCTTCCAAGGAATCCGTCTCAGGCACGCCACTGCATTCGTGAAGTCGGCTACGGCCTCGGCAGGATCGGGCGACGGGGCCATGCAGAGGTCCCGGAAGACTTCCCACGCCTCCTTGAAGTTGTCCTCGGCCACGAGCTCTGTCGCCCGAGCCCGTCTGGCGTCAAGGGAAAGCGCAGGAGCGCCCTTGAGACACAGTGCCCCTAGCAGGAACGCAAGAAAGAGCACAGCCAGGCCCCGATGCTTCATGACGAGATCCCCTTCTGATGTCATCGTACCTCTGAACAGTCGCAGATTCAAGGTGTGAGCCTCGTTTCTCCTTGAGAGAGAGCGGCGGCGGACGTAGAATCGATGCCCGACAGAGACGGCGGGAGCCGGCTCTGCGCAGTTTCCACCTGTGTTCGCGAAAAGCCCCACGAGAGGAACGAAATGAAACAAACCGCACTAGTTATTCTGCTCGCTATCGCCGCGACCGCCTGCGTGGCCTCTCCTGTTCCCGACTTCCCGTTCGTCTTTGCCGCGGGCTTCGCGGAAGTGAAGGTCGCCCCGGACAAAGGGACAATCTCGCTCAACATCAAGGCGACTGCCATTACTTCGACCAATGCACTAGCGGTGGTGGCCCAGCGAAGCAAAGAGGTCCTTGACTTCCTCGCCTCCAACAAGATTCCGCAGAAGGACATAGTCGCATACGAAGTTGACAAGAGCCCCACGCGTGAAGGTGACCGCTACGGTCAAGGCAAGATCATCGGATACGAAGTGAGTCGGCATATCAGTCTGGAACTCCGCGATCTGGATCGCTATGAGAGGATTGTGAAGCGTCTGCTTGCCATGACAAACGTAGTGGATGTGCACACGACATTCAACCGCACCGACCGCGCGGAGCTTGAAGCGGAACTAACCGCCAAGGCGTGCGCTAAGGCGAGGGCCAATGCCGGACGGATGGCAAAGGGTTTCGGGGTGGAGCTTGGGTCGGTCCATGCTATCTCTGAAACGGCAGGGTCATTTCGGGACCTATGGGCGGTCTTTGGCGTAGCCGGCCGCGGAGCTGTGCACCGATTCGAGGGCATCACGGAGGGCCTCCCGTCGCGGGGGCCTCAGTTCCTGTTTGTCCCATCAACCATCACGCTGCAGAGGCGCGTGAACGTGCTCTTCAGAATCAAACCTGCTGAGTGAGGCGCGAAGCGTCCGGGCCCTGGCCCCGCCCCTTGGCCTACGCACCGCGAATGACTGGATGCCGGATCAGGGGGCGGGGGGGAGGATACTGAGGTGCCTAACGCCCCCATGATGTACCGCCTTTGGGTCGGCACATTGCTGTTGATCCTGTGGCTTCCGGTCCTGGCTTTGGTCGCACCGCTTGTCTGCATGGGTTTTCGCACGACACGACGAGCCGCAGTGGCTGCGTGCCTTGTTCCATTGTGCGCAGCCTGGTTGGGCGCTTGGTCACTCGTGCCGTCGATCCTCTCTGCTATGCTGGGGTATGATTCAACGTGGGAACTGCTATTCCATGAATTCATTGGGGTGTCCTCTGCGGGTGTCTTGCAGGGCCTCTTCGCTCTACTTACGGGGGGGTACATCGGCCGATGGGTTGCCGGCAAACTTGGCGGCGTGGGGTCGGCTCTTCCGAAGGCCCCCGTACGGCTTTCAATCGTGCTTCTGACTGCGGGCATCCTGTTCTACCTCTCCTACTTGCCCTTTGCTCTGGTCTGCGCCGAGGAAACAGTATCGTCAGAACATGCGTCGGGTCCGCTTCGGGTCCTCCTGATAGTCCTTGAATCCTATTATCCCGGTCGGGAGGCGCTGAGGCCGATGGGATGGTGGTGGACGGGCGCTGTTCACTTCATGGCTTGGCGGCTGCCGGTTGTCCTGTGGTTCTCGGGCTTGAGCATCAGCGTCTGCGTGATTGCCCGCAAGTCACGAAGGCTGTTCGCCAAGACCCAGCAACGCGGCGAGTGACAGTGGACTAGCGCCATTGATCCGCGGGGCGAGGAAACGGCGGAGCTGGGCGTTGACGCCCATGTCCAGAGATCACCTTTTGAAGCATGTGGTTCGGCAGGGATCCAGTGATACCGAAGCGACAGCGGCGTGTGAGGCATGCGGCTTCGACTACGCCAGCATTAGGGAACGATGGTTTCTGTGCTGAGATTCGAAAGGCAGGCGGATATGCGACAGATCATCGACGCAACGGCCCTCGATAGCTGGTTTGTGTCTACGCGACGGGATGCACAAGAGATGCTGCCCCATCTGGTTCGACGTCTTGTGACGGAGAGCGTACCCCTGAAGACAATCACCAGGATCCGTTTCGCGGTTCATGACCAAATTGACTTTCCTGGCTATGACGGAACGATCGAAACGACAGCTGAACACCCCTTTGTACCGCAAGGGAATTCTGTTTGGGAGATGGGAACAGGCGGCCCCGAAGAGAAGTTCTCGGCGGACTACGGGAAACGAACGGAAAGCCCGGGGCAGACCGATCCAGAGATGACGACGTTCCTGTTTGTCTCACCGCATCCCATGCGCGACAAGCAAACAAAGGAGGCGGAGTTTCGGGCGCAGGGGAAGTGGCGGGATGTGCGGGTTCTCGATGGCGTTGACTTGGCTGCTTGGCTTGAAATCAGTCCTGTCACGGCACGCTGGCTGGCGCGTGAAATGGGGCTTCCCGTGGAAGGGCTGCTTGGGCTGGAGGAATATGTGCGGCAGGAACTGGATGCGCGCTATGGTCGGGCGATCACTCCTGATCTCGTGATTGGTGGTCGTACCGACTCACAGGAGGCCCTGACAGCCTGGATCGAGTCTGACTCTCGAGATGTCCGCGTGGAAGGCGAGTCGATTGAGGAGAGTTGCGCTTTCGTCGCAGCTACCGTGTTAGCACTCCCTGCCGAGAAGCGTTCCCACGTGGACGCACGGCTTATCTTTGCATCCGACCCAACAGTCCTGGATCTCTTTGCCCCTCTCCAGACTACCCATCTTCTGGTTGCGATGGCTCCAGAGGTACGACGCCGAGCCGAGGCAATGGACTCACCGTCAGTACGGATCCTTGTTCCGAGGATGCGCATGGCCGGCGCCAGCCATGACCCCTCCGAGCGCACCACGATCAAGCTCGGCACGATCCACCGAAACAAGTGTGCAGAATCGCTTCGCACTCTGGGGTACACAAACCAAAGGAGCGACAGAATCTCGCGTGAGTCCAAGGGCAGTCTGACCGCGGTCCTTTGGATGATCGCACAGGAGCATGACACGCCACTGTCGTGGGCAAACGCTGAAGGTGCCCGCGAACTCCTGCCGCTTCTCCTGGCGGGGCAATGGGAAACGGAGAATGGACAGGATAGAGCGTTGGTTGCGAGCATGGCCGGCAAGAGCTGCGAGGAAGTCGAAGAGGCGCTTGCCCGGTGGAGGACTCCAAATGGCCCGCTCATTCTACGGGGCACCGTCTGGGACTGGTTGGCCTGGGACTACGCGTGGCTGTGCCTCTGCCCGTTCATGTCACATGTGAATATCACGGCCTTCTCTGCAGCGGTCGAACAGGTTCTGGGCGAGCCCGACCCTAAGCTGGAACTGGCAGCGGACGACCGCTGGACGGCAGCGATGCACGGAAAGATACATCCCTATTCCAAAGCTCTACGGCGTGGGCTCGTTGGTTCGATCGCCCTTTTTGGCACCAAGAGCACGACCATGAGAGCTGGAAAAGGCAGTGCCACCGCGGGATGTCTTGTTAGAAAGCTCCTCGATGGGACGACATTCGATCGAACAAAGACTTGGCTATCTCTGGCCCCCTGGTTGCCCGACCTTGCCGAGGCTGCGCCAGATGAGTTCCTTCAAGCTCTTGATCGGCTCCAAGAAGACAAAGGCTGCGTCGCTGCTTTCTTTGAAGAAGGGGGGATGTTCCGATCAAGTCCGCACGTGCATCTGCTGTGGGCGTTGGAGAGACTCGCGTGGTCAGAGGATCTTCTCTCAAGGGCGGTCGCGGCCTTGGGCAGTCTGGCTGCGTTGGATCCGGGGGGGGATCTGACAAATCGTCCGCTCAACAGTCTCACGGAGATCCTTCTTCCGTGGCACCCCCACACGACCGCTGGCCCCGCAGGGCGTGTCGCAGCCGTAGACATTCTTCATAGGCACCAACCGGAGATCGCTTGGCAGGTTGCGGCGACCCTACTGCCAGGGGTCACTTCTTTCTCTACTGGCACGGCTGAGCCCAAGTGGCGCCCGTGGCATCCCGACACAGACGAAAGCGTTCCCGGGGCCGAGTATTGGCATTTCGTTCAAGAGATTGTCACCAGAATGTTGCGCTGGGCCTCGGCGGCCAACCACTGGCAGACGCTGATCGAGTCCTACAACAATTTGCGAACGGCACACCCGGCCTTGGCGGCAGAAGTGCTGTCGGCGCTTCATGCGCTCCAGGCAAAGGACTTCGACGAAAAGGACGCTGGTCTCATCTGTGACACGCTACGCTCGTTGCTGTCGACACATCGCGAAGTAGCTGATGCCAAGTGGGCCATGACCGATGAGATGCTCGTCCCTTTTGAGGACCTCTACGAGCGCTTCCGACCGCAGGACCTGGTGCTACAGTTCAAGTGGCTGTTCACGGCCTGGCCTCACCTGCCCAGAATGCGGAATGTCTCGTACGAAGAACAGACGAAGCTCATCGAGGCGGAGCGTCTCAAGGCAGCTGCCGAGATTGTTGAGCAGGGCGGCATTGAAGCAGCAGTGTCGATGTTCGAAGAACTCGAACGGCCTGATACGCTTGGTAGTTCTCTGGCAGAACTGGGACTTGGCCATGACAGTGAGGTCCAGTTGCTTCAAGATGCCCTGCATCGTGAGCCTCTGTCCGACGGATTCCCGGCGGCGCTGCAAGCCGGGCTTGGCTACGTAGGCCGGAGATACTCCCGGGATGGCGACAAGTGGCTTGATGCCATTCTCGAGTGCTCTGAGATCGGCTGGGATTCGAACGCCTATGCTAATCTGGCTCTGGGGCTGCCACAGGAAGGCCCGACATGGGATAAACTGGTCAAATGGGACGCTGAAGCGGAACTTCTCTACTGGCAACGTACACCAGTCCTTTATTTGCGCGAGGCCGAGCGCGACGCCGAGAAAGCTGTCGCGCGCTTGCTTGAGGTCGGGCGTCCCTACCGCGCGATCGAGGTGGCCGGGATGGCAGTCGGCCGCCCCCATGGGAACACGGACGAGCTCTCGACACTGCCGGTGTCTAGAGAACTGATCGTGAGAGCACTTCAGGAGGCCCCCAGGAAAGATCCAAGGGAGGAACGGTTCGCGCCGCAGATGACGACGGTGATTCATCGTGTTGAGAGTCTCCTAGACGTTCTGGCCGGCCTTGGCGAGGAACTGAAAGTGCTGGCAGGTATCGAATGGGCTTGGCTGGCCGGTCTCGACCATGGCCGGCGAGGACTCCGGGCCCTGGAGAGGGCATTGGTCGCCGAGCCAGATCTCTTCGTCGATGTTCTTAAGCTTGTGTTCAAAGCGGAGGGTGAGGAGGCACCGGAGCTGTCGGACGCAGACCGAGGTCGAGCCACGCAGGCGTACCACCTGCTCGAAGCTTGGCACCGCGTTCCGGGCATGAGCGAACCCGAGCCTGTCAACAAGAGTTTCGAGGGTGACATCGTGTTCCACAAAGCGACCGTGGATGAGGCCGTCCTAACAGAGTGGATGACGAGAGCGCGCGAACTCGCCCGTGAATGCGGAAGAGGACCGGTATGCGACCTCCGGATCGGGCACATGTTGGCCTATTCGCCGATGGGAGAGGACAAGGCGTGGCCGTGCGAGCCAGTCAGGAATTTGATCGATCATATCCGGAGTGAGCATCTCTGTCATGGCATCGAGACTGGTGTCTACAACAAGCGAGGGGTGCACACAAGGATGCGCGGAGGGGTCCAAGAGCTGAAGCTGGCAGAGAAATTCCGGGGCTACTACAGGAAGGTGCACGCTGAGTGGCCGCACACAGGGGCAGTGCTCGCACGGTTGGCGGAACACTTCGAGCAGGAAGCGAAGTGGCACCAAGAGCAAGAGGCGTTTCAGGAATTCGAATAGGCTCCCGGTTCGCCCTTCGTCAAACGCCTCGCAACGCCGGGCCAGACGCAGGCGGCGACCTATGCACGCACGGTGCTGTACAGGCTGTTCTGGAGCAGATACCGGACCGTGGACGCGTACCACGTCTTGCCCGTCTTGGTCGGGATGCCGCGCTTATTCAACTCGCCCGCGATCTTGCGGAGTGTCCAGTGACGCTTTCGCCAGCCCTGCACCTTCTTGACCACAGCGAGTTCAGCTGGGTTGGCTTTGAGTGAGTCGCCTTTTCGCGTGAAGCCGTATGGGGTGGGGCTGTAAGCTTGGCGGTGCCTCTTCTTGTGCTGCAAGGCCGCAGCCGTGCGTTCCGCGATCAAGTTGCGCTCGAGCTCGGCAAATGCCGCCGTCATCGTCAGGAACAGTCGACCCATGGCGCTCCGGCTGTTCAACGTCTGCCCGCCCATGTCGATCAGGTGCAGGGCCACGCCCTGTTTGTCCCATGCGCGTGTTTGGGTTAGGGCGTCGACAGCATCGCGGAAGAGGCGGTCGAGCTTCAAGGCCACGACGTTCTTGACCTTGCGGGCCTTCACGGCCTTGAGCAGTCTGATGCCGCCCGGTCGCGAGGCCAGTGGCTTCGCGCCGGTGATGCCGTTGTCCTTGACCAACTGGACAAGATCGAGTCCGGCCATCCGGCAGTAGGACCTGATCCTCTCTTCCTGGTCCGCGAGCCCCACGCCGCCCTCTGCCTGCTCGTTTGTGCTCACGCGCACGTAACCAACGGCTTCTTCAGTCATTTCTCAGCCTTTCCGTGTACAAAACCGGTCGGTTTTGTACAAGAATAGCGCTGAATCCGGCGTGTGTCAAGGTGCGATTGGTCCTGCGGCGCTGCGGAGTCGCAGGGCTAGCGGTTTCCCGATCGAGGGGTTTTGCACAAGCCGATCGGTGGCTTGTTCGTCTGACCGCAGGACCGTCCCCAACCACCGCGCTCCGAAGATCTTCCTACTCCGTCGGCGCCAGTTTCCCGTCGAAGTCCTCTTCGTACGGGTGCCGGTACGGCGCGCCTTGTGCGTCCACGCGGCGGGCCGTGAGAAGCACGTATTCCCAGGATTCGGTGCGAAGCGGGTCCCTTCTTGCCTGCAGAATCACCGATTCACCGGTGCGAAGCGTGACAGAGGTGTGAATCGTTCTCTTCTCCAGGGCCAGCACGCCGGAGCCCGAGACAGACGGCATGCGATGGTGCCACTCCAGGACAATGTCGAGAGTCTCGTTATCAGGCCCGACGGTCGCTGTGAACGAGAGTCGTGAGCTGGTTTCGGTGGCAGCCCAGCCATCATGCCCGTCCCGAGCCTTTGTCTGCGGGGCATCCTGGCGTTCAACTTCCGGCTCTGTAAGACGCGTGCACGTGAATAGGCTTTCGGAAAGGGCGTTCTGCCCGGAACGGGACACCGCGCTTACCGATTCGATGAGCCTGACCGTGTGAACGTCATCCCGAGCCAAACTGCTCGGACTGACCGCGCCGGCGATGTGGCGCCAGTCCGTGCCCGGCCCAGCTACACGGACAACCGACACCTGCACCTCAACCTGCCCCGGGATTCCGCCCCCTGCAAACATGATATCGTGCAGAATCATGACGGCCTCGGGGTTCGTGATGAAGGTGATGAGATTCCCGGTCGGATCGTAGAAGGCAGAGCCGTTTTCGGGAAACGGGACACCCATCCGTGCAAAGAAATCCTTGGCATCAAGCATGCCCGGCGGCAGAGGTGCAGACGAGACGGCTGGCGTTCGGCTTTCCTCCCGAGCGGCCTCCTCGGACACTCTCAGCTGGTCCGCAAAGGTGGGCTGTACGGGATAGACTTGCTTGATCAAGTTGGTTTGAGCGCTGGACGTCGTCAGGCAAAGGAGAAGGAAGCAGCAGGCTGCGCGACATGCGTGCAAACCGTACCTGCCGCTGATCGCACGCGGCTTTTGCACCGGCAGGCGCATGGCCCGGCCCGGACTGTGATTTCTCATGCTCATCTACTCGCCAGGCGCGCCGCTACGCACCGGCTCCCCGGCTGCATCGACGAGGCGTGCCGTAAGGGTGACGTACTCGTAAACGCTGTTCTGTTTATCGGACGCAGTGGCGGAAGGGACCGCATAGACACGCGACTGGAGCACCAACGTGTCGCCATCCTGGATTTCGACAGTCGTGTTCAGTTGGTTCGTGCGTTGTGCTCCAACCTTCGCAGCCTGATCGCACGCGGGAAGCGTGCACGACCACATCAACGTTGCATTCAGCGTCTTGCCGTCCAGGCCGATTGTCGGCGTCGCGCAGAGCTCGGTCCCGAACGGATTAGACTCCTGCTGCAACCCTTCAGATGCCGGAGCCTGATCGCTGCGCGCATGGCTGCTTGTTGCGTTTTGCCCCGATCTTGTGACAACAGAGATCGCATCGAGCACTTTGACGTCGGCGGTTTTGAGCCGTTCGAAATGCTCCTGGGTCAGGCTAACAGCACGTTCGAGCCGGGCAGCGCCGGGACCACGCAGCTGAAGGACCTTTACCTCCAAAGAGACCTGCACGAAGATCATCTTGGTCCGCACCAGGAACGCTTTCAGAGCCGCATGTGCAGCGGGTGTGTTGAGCATGCGGAGCCGGCTCGTGCCCGTGCTGTAACGGATGCGGCTACCGGTGGGGAACGGAATGCCACGGGCCGAGAGATGCGCCTTCATACGGTCTTCCGACGGGCCGTCAACGCTCGAGAGCAAGAAGGTTTCGTCGGCGTCCGAAGGCAACTCGAACATCTCCGGGAACCCCGGTGCCACCGAATACCGACGATCCACAAGCTGCGTGTCCGCCGCCGTCACGGCGAGATGCGAGAAGAGCAGCCCGAAACACATGAGGCGCAGAAATGTTGTTTTCACAAGGTTCGCCCCCGCTACTACAAGATACCGATGCAGAGAACTATACGCTCTTGCCGCCCCGTCCGCAAACGTCGGTTGTTCGTTCGCGGCCTGTGCGAAGGACGAGACTCCGCAAATAGGGCTTGCATTTCGCCGCACGAGAGGATACAGTCTTACCAGTAAGACAAAGAAGAAGAGGTGCACATGCAAGGGTTGGCGACAACGAGGCTTTCGTCCAAGGGGCAGGTTGTGATTCCGGAAGAGATCCGCAAGCGGCTAGGGTTGCATGTCGGGTCGCAGTTCGTGGTTGTAGGAGAGAATGATGTCGTCATTCTCAAGACCATCCGGCGGCCTTCGATGCGCGAGTTCGACGCGCTGATTCGGAAGGCACGTCAGCAGGCACGTCGATCGGGGATGCGCCGGTCCGACATCGGAAAGGCGATCGCTCGGGTGCGGGGCAGGAAATGAGGCTGGTGGTCGACACCAACGTTTTCGTTTCCGGTGTGTTCTTCTCGGGCCCTCCTTACAGGATCCTGGACGCTTGGCGCCACGGGAAGGTCGAACTGGTTTTGTCTGTCGAAATCCTGGCGGAGTACCGGGAGACCGGGGCGGAACTGGCGAGGCAATTCTCGCAAGCAGATCTGCAACCGTGGCTGGAACTCGTTGCACTCAAGGCAACGTTCGTGGACTCGCCGCCGTTACTGAAGCAGGTTTGCACGGATCCGGATGACGACAAGTTTCTCGCCTGCGCCTTGGCGGGCCGAGTGAAGACGATTACGAGCGGGGACAAGGCTCTCCTGAGGGCTTCCGGCTACGGGGGGATTACCGTCCTGAAACCCAGAGACTTCGTCGACAAGTACTTATGAGCGGCGCGGCCCCAGAGGCATGGCTTCAGTAGATGCAGCTCTTTTCGGGGGCGGGAACGAAGAGAAGGACCCGGTTTTCTGCCCCCGCCTTGCGCGTCTTGCGCAGGACGGATGTCGTTGTCTGGCCGTGGACCAGCACACGGCTCGCGTCCTTGCGATCGACGGCGACAACGCGCGTCCGGCGCGATGGGATTCTGATGGTTACAGCCCGCCTCATGTGTCGTCCCTTCTTCTCCGAAAAAGGATATCACATCTGCGCGTGCCCCGCACCCCATGGCACAGCAACACAGTCGACCCGGCCAGGCCCACGGCGCATTTGCGTATTGAGAAAAGCCCGTACCGGCACTAAGCTTTCCCCAGGGAACAACGCTCCTGCACATCCGGCGCGGCTCCCGCCGCGCCGACGAATTGCGCGGACCGGCGGGCCAAGGCCCGCCGACCCGCGCAATTCGCTCGGGCGAGTGGTGGAATTGGCAGACACGCAGGATTTAGGATCCTGTGCCGCAAGGCTTGCGGGTTCAAGTCCCGCCTCGCCCAGCCTTTGCTCGCAGCGCAGCGTGGCAGCGAAGCAGCGTGCTCGTTAATTTTCTGTGAAGACGGAAAAAACCGCTTGCACGATTTTTGGCGGCGTGGTATTCTGTTATCGATTTAACGAATCAGGATCAGGCCAAAGGGTCCTGTCTAGGAGGGGGGCCGTTCTCCGATTCGTGCCGCGGCTGGCAGGTCGACCCCAGCCTGTCACCGTTGGCTCGGGGGACGCCCCCACTTTTTTCCTTCCTAATGCTGCCGTCGGCCGCAACCGAACACGATTGAATATCCAATATCGAACAAGGAATATCCAATATCCAGAGTTCTTCACCCAGCATACGACGCGTCTTCGTCGCATCTTATGACGGAACAGTCTAAGCTTGCGTGTGTGCATCTGCGTTATGCTCCGGTGTCTATGACGTTTACGCGAGCCGTGATGCTTGTGCGCCGTGCCTGCCGTTGTGCGGGCAAGCGTATCAGGCGGACGGTGCTTGACCGGTATCCGCACTGTCTGCGAGGATACCTTCCGACATGGGCGACCATTCACCAGTAACCCTGCAGCATCGACCCATCTTCCCTGCGCTGGCGGTGGCGGGCCTGGTGTTTGGACAGGCGCTGTTGCCTGCCGGCGCAGCGGCCGTTGAATGGCCGGGCTTTCACGGGCTGTTGCGTCAAGGCGCATCGCCATCGGCCCAGTGTGCGACGAGCTGGTCGACGAACGCGAACGTGCGGTGGTCGGTTGTGTTGCCGGGCGAAGGTCACGCGTCGCCGGTTGTCGGCCCTGACGCGGTATACCTGAGCACGGCGTACCGTTCGCGTGCGTGCGAACTGTTGAAGCTGACGGTTCGCTATGTCGGGTTGACCGGGACGGTGCTGTGCGGGCTGTTGGTTCTGTATCTTGCCTTACGGCACGGCGCGGCGCGGACGCGTGCACCGGTGTTTGTGCGGTGGCTGGTACTGCTGTTGCTGGCGGGTCTGCTGGTCCGGTTCGTTTTTTCGGCGCACAGCATGTTTGGTTTGGAGATCTCGGGTCACGGCGATCGGTTTGTGCGCTGGCTGTTTTCTGTGGTGCTGGTGTGTCTGTGCCTGATCCTGGCGCCGTTCGGTCTGCGCCGCAGTTCCTGGGCGCGTGTGGGGGCGGGGCTCGCGCTGGTCGTGTTCTCGTGGCTGGTCTACGCGGGCCGGCCGAACCCGAAGTATTACGGGCTGCGCGAGGGCGCCTCGCACACGCGCCGCGTGTTGGCGGTTGTTGTGGGGCTGCCCGCCGGCGTGGGTGCCGTGGCACTGGCGGGCGCGGTGTTTGCCATACTGCTCGCGCGCCTGCGCAGACGGCGGGACGGGTCCGCGGGTTCGGGGTCCGGGCGCGCGTTGCGCAGTGTGGTTGGCTGCTCGCGGCGCGGGCTTGCGGTGCGGGCCGTGGCGCTGCTGCTTGGGTTCGGACTCGGCCTGACCGCTTTCGGTGTACCGTGGCTGGTGCGGACGCGGTATCCGGTACGCGCCGCGGTACGGGACTGGCTGCGCTGCGGGCGCGGTGCCGGGCTCACGTTTTTCGGGACGTTCCTGTGCGTGTTCCTGCTCGGCGCGCTTCTCTGGCTGATCAGCGATGTGTTGTTCGGCCGCCGCAGGTCGCTACGGGTTTCCGTGTTTGCGCGCTGTGCGTGGTGCCTTGTCGTGCTGGTCGTGTTCCTGGACCTGAACTATCTGTCGGTCCGGCAGCAGTATCTGCGCGCGATCGTGTGCGTGGACCGTAGGTCGGGCGCGATCCGCTGGACGGCCGAAGGTCTGCGCCATCCGCAGCCGCCCGTGCACCAGGACAATTCGCCGGCGAGTCCGACCCCGGTCTTTGACGGGACCCGCGTGACCGCGTATTTCGGGACGGCCGGCGCGCTGTGTGTCGATCGCGACGGCGATGTACTGTGGACGAACCGCGCGCTGCCGTTCGAGGGCATCCACGGGGTAGGCGCCTCGCCGGTGTTGGCCGGGGGGTCCATCATCGTCGTGAGCGATATGGCGGCGGCCCCCTACATCACGGCGCTGGACCCCACGACGGGTGAACGGGTCTGGACCGTCGAGCGGACGCCGTGGAAAGGCAGTCACGGCTGCCACAGCACGCCGGCCGTCGGCGTATGGAATGGGCAGGAGCTGATCGTCGTGCGCGGGCTTTGGGATTTGACCGCGTATGCCGCGGAATCCGGGGCGGTGCTGTGGCGTACGGCGGTGCCGGGCAAGTTCGAAGGGGAACGAATCGTCGCGCCGCTGCTCGACGGGGACCGGCTCTACGTGTTCCATCGGAACCAGGTGTCGGCGTTGAGTATCTCGAACATTGTGGCCGGTACAGCGCCGGTCGCGTGGACGGTCGACATGCGCGGGCGCGGCCCGAACATTTCGACGCCCGCGTTGCGGGCCGGCATGTTGTTCATGGTCTCGGACGACGGGGTGGCCACGTGCCTGGATGCCGAGAGCGGCGAACAGCTCTGGCGGACGCGGCTGCGCGGCCGGCATTACGCCTCGGTCGTGGCCACGAAGGACGCGGTCTATTTCTGCGACAAGCGCGGGCGCACCTCCGTGCTGGCCTGTGCGCGGGAGCTGCGTGAGCTGGCCGAGAATCACCTGCGCGAGCCCGTCTTCGCCTCGCCCGCGATCGCCGGGAACGAGCTGTTTATCCGGAGCACCGAACGACTGTGGTGCCTCGGCCCGGCTCGTGACGCCGCCAAAAATACGAAGGCCCGCCTTGCGGCGGGCCGAAGCTTTGCCAGGGAATAGAGGTGCAGGGATTCGAACCCTGGACCCGCGGATTAAGAGATCGTGGCCCGTAGATGCAGAATAGTCAAGTTCATTAGGAAACTCGGCGGTTCTCATCTTCGGACCGTGCCAATTCATGCACAGAAATGCAGCAACATGTTGCGTAGACCAACTTCTGTGCCACGAAAATGCCACGAAGATCGGACTGCGGTAGGAGGGTGGGGGACGCCAGCTCGACGCCCCCAAGTTCACGCTCCGGCCCGCCGGGATGCAGCTCAACACCCTCCGTCGGCCGCTTGTCCCCGCGGATGTTCAGACTGTGGTTCCGCCGCGGTTGTATCCGGCGGTGCAACAATCTGCAGCTTTCGCATCTGGGTTGCCCGGAACTCGGAGGTCAGGTGCCCGTACGTCTGTTCGATCATCGCGCTCGACGAATGTCCGACCCACCTGGCGATCGTGAAGAAATCGATCTGGCCCATCACGCAAAACGAAATGAAGAAATGTCGGAGCGTGTGACTGCGCATCTGCGGCAGCTCGGCCAACGTCCGTGCTTTGTGGAACGAGCGGCGGTACGCTCGAGCTCGAGCACCGTGGTTTTTCGGGCTGACGAATACCCAGTCATGTTCGGGGCTGTCGGGGAACCGTCTGCGGTGGCGTTCGTACAGTTCCTCCCATTCCCGCCGCCAGTTGAGCAATACGGGCTTGAGCGTCGGGTGCATCTCCACTACCCGGAACCGGGCGTTCTTTAGCGGATGGCCGTCTTTCGGCGCAATCCTTATCTGTTCCTTGTCGAAATCGATATCGCGCCACTGGACGTGGAACGATTCCGTATGCCTGGTGCCGGTGAAGGCCCGAAACCACAACCACGGCACCAAGAACTTTGCCGAAGGGCTCTTCGCCGCGGCGTCCATGAAGCGCCGGAATTCATCCTGAGTTGGGATCCAGTGCTCGTGTCTGACCACTCGTAGGTTCGTCACTTCTTTGGCCGGATTGTCCTCCGTCAACTGGTTGCCTTTGGCGAACTTGAAGAACGACCGCAGAAGTGTGAGCTCCAGATTCACGCTCCTGTTGGCCAGTCCGTCCGCCTTGCGCTGGGCAACGTAATCGTGGATGTCGCCGGGTGTGACATCCTGGATCTTCCGTTTGCCCAGGACGCGGACAATAGGCCGGGCGCGCCGGCGCTCCTTCTCGAACGTGACCTGGGAGCGCTCAACGCGCCGGCTCTCCAAGAACTTGGGTATGTACATCCTCACCGTCAGGGCGGACTTAGGGACCGGCCTGGCACGCTTGCCGGTGAGCTGTTGCCGCATCTTTGCCTCGGCCTGCAGGGCCTCGGCACGGGACGTGAAGCCCGCTTTTCGATAACGGACTTTGTTGTGCGAGAACGCGTAGCCCCAGACCGGCCCCTTGTTCTTCTGCGATCGATATTCTCTGCGGCGAACGGTCATGGTTATCCGACCTGCGGTTGGTGTTTATGCCGCTCAAACCAGTCGTCGAGATCCGCACGGCGGTATGTATTCGGCACACCCCGGAGATACGGGACATCGGACTGCCGCAGCAGCCACGACACCGATCGTCGCAAGTACGCCGCCGCTTCCTCGGTCGTGAGATACTGACATATATTGATATCACCTCGCTGCTCGTTCCCCAAAACCGGGCGCTGCTCTGTTCCTGTTCGTTCGTTCATTTCTTGCGTAACTCATCTTTCCTCCCGTGGTGTGACTGCCAAACAGCGATAGGCACATGCCCTATCAGCGATAGCCCCCCTGTGCAGGGGGGCTCCAACATCTTCACCCTCGTTGGCAACTGCAGGCTCTTCGGCCTGCAACCGCAAGTGACCTATGAATCCAACGGTTTAGCGTCGGCCCAGCCAAACTGCCGAAGCTCCCCCGGGAACGCCGCAAAATGTGCGCGCATGAATCCGAAGTTGTCCGGCTTGACGAGATGATGTGGCTCCGCCAGCACAATCCGCAGCGTCCGCCCTGTGATCTTGCGGTGCCGGCGCAAGGCTCGATACAGGGTCGACAGATTGCAGTACGTCGAATAGACGTAGCCGTCGTCCGAGAAGCCGTTGCAGCCCGTTACGAACGCGTCGACGTGCGGCAGACGGTTGACGGTGGTAACGCGGATGGCCCGGCTGTGACGGAGGGGCAGTATCTCGTCCAGGGAAGCGGACTGAATAATCGCCTCGAGATCGGGCACGAGCGTAGAACCGCCGCGGCCCAACAGGGATCGCAGTATGCTTGCCACACCGTCATCGACCCAAAGGATGTGGCCCGCCTCGCTCAGCGCCGCACAAAGCCGTAGAGATCGGACGTGCGCCTGCGGGTTCGACAGCCGACAGTGCATGCTGGATGTCTGCCGACCTGTACGTTTCTTCAGACTGTACCGCAGCCTGTCGCGGGCGCGCTTGTCATAATGACCACAGGCCAGGTAGATCTTGGTTCCAGCGAAGCTCATTTCTTGCCTTCCGTTTCCGGCTGCTCCGCAACTGTCACCCGCGCAATTTCAGTAGGCGATGCAGGCGGTCTACCGGCTTCGCATTTGAGCAGGCGAGCTAGGGCTCGAACCGACTTCAACGTTGCGGACGCTATTGCGCGGATCTCCGGGGTATCGCCCCGCAAGAACTCTTCCGTCTGGCGCAGGTGTTTGACCGCCTTCCGACATTCGTATGCCGCGACCTCGATCGCCGATCCCATCCTGAAGGTGTCCGGATCGTTGTCGCTAACGGGGATGTAGGCCCCCGCCACATACGTTTGCTCTTGTGTGCCCTTTTTCATGTTCGTTTCTTTTTTTCCGTCCTCTTCTGGTCCTGCCGCTACATCGGTAGCGGGCAACACATCAGGCGCATCAGTCCAACCGGACAAACACACCACACGCCCGTTCCCACCGGCTGACGATCGCTTTGCCGGGCTGACCGTACTCCCGGGCGAACTGCGCCGGCGTGGTGTTCGTCGTGATCATTGTGGGTACCCGTTTGTGCCAGACCCGCGCATTGATTAACCCGAGCCAGTCCGTAGCCCAGTTTCCTGCCGGGGCCTTGTCGAAGTCATCGAGTACCAGCAGGAAGCACGTCTGCAGATGCGCCCAAAGCGGGCCGTCCCGGGGATCTTGCCGATGGAGTATGCCGGGCAGTTCCTCCCCGCGCACGAACGCTAGATTGTCCGCGGTGCCGCATTCCTGCGCTAGCTTCAGCTCGTGCCGGTCCGGCACATGAGGTGCGACAGTGTTCCAGATAGCTGAGACCAGGCTGGTCTTGCCACTGCCTGGAGGGCCGTAGACGATGAAAGGGTGTCGCTTGCCGTACCGGAGAGCGTCAGCATATTCTCCGGCAGCTTCACCCGCGTACGCTTTGCCCGGGTTCCGCTCGACAAAGTCGTCGAACGTTAGGTCCTGGAAAGGCTGCGGCAGGAAGCTTCTGGTCCAGTCAGCCCTGTCTCGGAAATATGAGAAAAGCGGGGGCTCCTCATCTCTTTTTTCTTTTTCCTTCTGTTCCTTGTACATATGTCTGTTCCTTATTATGTAGTGGAGCGGTCATGGTGTGGGGTTGGCGCACTGTTGGCGGGATGTCGGTGCTTCCGTTGGTGCAGGTATTGGCTCGCTTTGCGCAGAACCAGCGTGCTGGTCTTTCCCGCAGTGATAGAAAAGCAGCGTAATCACGGTGCAGACGGCTTTCCGCCGGCGTTTCTCGGTCGGAGCGTTTGTTGGCGCATTCGTTGGCGCGCTTGCGGGGACGTAGGCCGGTCGCCGGGCACCGTCGGTAAGAACGTGTTCCGCCTCAATCAGTCCCTCTCGGCACGCAGCCTGCAGGAAGGTATCCACCTTTTCTTTGGTGGTTCCCCACCGCCTGGCCCGTTCCCGCCGCGAAATCATGATCTGCCCCCTTCTGAGGGTGACAGGGGTATTGGTGTTCGGGGCATACACAGCCCACCCGTCTTGAAACGCGGCCCCAAAGGCAAGATCGAGAAGCCAGAAGACGTGCTCGTACCGGCGGTTCTGATACATTGCACTTGCCTGCAGCCGGCGGGTGATCTGTACGAACGCGTCCGGATTGCTGATTGCACACCCCAGTGGCTGGTCTGTGCTTAGATTCGGCATGCTAGCGGATTCTGCAACGCCTTCGCTATACTCGCCTTCTTGATCCGGAAGATCCCCCTCTTGGACGTGGATGCACGTAGGCGCGTCTGGCAAAGACGACGGATGCTGCGTTATGTCACCCGGGGCGGACAGCACCTCGATCCGCAGGGATGGGCGGACCACGAGACGAATAATGCGGCGCCCTTTGGCAATCCCGTCGCGGTCCTTTACCACCGAGGCCGTCAACAGCGCGTTGCTGACCCGGGTCGCCAGAAAGACGACGACGCTCGCCCGGTCGGCTTTTCCCATTGCTTCCGACACGTTCGTGACAGACGGGATTTCGAGGTCCTCCGTCTCACGCTGAACCTGGGACGTAATCCAGATGCTCGCACCGGTGTTCTTCCCAAGATCCGACAGATTTGATGCGAGTGAGCCCGCAGCGAACCGGACTTCCTGGATCGTGTGTAGTTTGTCAAACCCATCGACCAGAATGAGACGGCATCCTTTGTGAACAAGGCGTTCGGCACAGGCGAGAATGTTGTCGGGTGTCCTTTTGAGCATAGAGAGATCGCTGCAAACCAAACCGTCCCTTATCCACTCCTTGGCCACCGTGGCAGATGGTTGGCAAAAGGCCTCTGCTTTGGTACGGAGTTCGGCGTAAGGAATACCGGCTAGAATGCCCAGCAGCCGCACTAGGACCCGCTGCTGCTGCATGTCCAAGTTCAGAAGCCCGACTTTGGTCCCGTCGAGCAGTTGGGCGGCCAGCAGGTTCAGTCCGAAGAACGTCTTGTACCCGCCGGTAATTGCGGCCACGGTGTTCATGCCCGCCGAGCCGGCCAACGCCCGCAAGAACGAGGCCGTTTCGAAGGGGAACGGCGGCAGTGGCGATCCGCCGTTCCCCGAATTAGCTACGTGTTCGCCGTTGCTCACGAGCTCGCTCCGGTCTCCGGTGGCTTCGGACCCTCGCCCAGATCGTTGGCGATGGCCGATGCCCGCTCGTGGAATCGGGTAGCGTCGGCGTGGTCAGGCGAGCAATCAGCCATGGTCACGAACGTCGTCCTGGCGGCGCCGTCCTTGGCATCTGCCAGAAGTGTCTCGGCTATCCTGAGCGCACGCCGTAACACTGCTTCGGCCGCACTTGCGCTTCCGTCTGCGGCCTCCTGAGCGATCTCAGACAGGCTCAATATGATGTCCTCGATCTGGTACGGCTCCACGAGTTGGGGCCAACCCTCCCAGATTTCGACTGCCTGCTCATACGCTGCGACCGCCTCGCCATCGGTGCGGTTCTCCCAAAAGCGCATCGCAAGCCGAATTAGAGGCCAGAAGTCCCGGATCGACCCCGAGCCGAACTGTTCTGTGTGGACGGCGATAACCCAGCGATCCAGGGCCACCGCATACGCATGGATTGGACAGACGATGGCCAGATGTGTGGCCGCCCCCAGCGTGAGATCCGCCCTCGAGCCGTATTCGTGCTCGGCATAACAGAATGCCGCAAGGAAGAATTGCTCGGCATCCTCTCGCAATGGGTCACGCCGATGGAGCCTGCCAAGCCACAGGAGTCGCTGTGCATCCTCGATATAAAACAGCGGACGCAACTTATCGGTCAATTCGATGAGACGGGTGATCAGCGCTGCCGTCACCCGATAGTTGTCGTCACTGTCCGGAAGCTCCACGATTGCCTTGATCAAGGCCCAGACGAACGCGTCGTCCAGCCCACGGTCCATACCGTCAGAGTCCAGTATTTCGAGGGCTGCCAATACGCCCTTGGCTATCTCGCCCGTCCTCAACAGGTTGATGGCGTCGAGTTCCCGATGTTCGCTGTTTTCCTTCGGTTTCGTGTTCATCGCTACATGCCTCCAGTGCTGTGTGTTCCTCTGTTCGCCGTGCCGTCACGCATCTTGTGTCGGCTGTTCCTCCATTGCCCAACTCACCTCCTCCTCCACCGATTCCAGAATCTCCTCTATGCGCCCTGCAGTCTCGTCGTCGGACCCACAGCACTCGTAGGCGTTGATCAGATGGTGCGCGACGGCGTTATAGTCGGGGTCTTTGTTCGGGTCCCGTTCAACGGCTCGATAGACCGACGATTCGTGGACCTCGTCTTTGGGTTGCGGCGTGTTCGGACCGTTGGGATCGGCCGGGTGCGACGGATTCTTGGGCGCCTCAGGCGCTTCAGACTGTGGCGGCGTTTTGTCCGTCTTCTTCGCCGCCTTCTTCTTGGTGGGTGTCGTGTGTTTATTCAGAATCCTGGCCAGCTTGGCGGCCGACCATCGCTCTTTTGCGGTCGCATCCAGCACTCCGGGCAACCAGTCCGGCGAATTGTCGTCAACGAGTGTCCGCACCTTCTTCCAATGCGTGGCCGTAATCGACGGGGGCCGACCGTTGTCGCTCGAGCGACACGGTGCTTGGCTGAGGCAGTCCTGCCATGCCTTTGGCAGTAGGCTGAATTTCCGGGCTAAGTCCCGAGCGTCGTTCACCCGCTGCCGAGACAGATTCAGTCGCTTGGCCAGCTTTTCCTCGGACAGCGGCTTGCTGTTCTCTGAGAGCGAATCTGCCAGTCGCTCTAGGTGCTTGCCCTCTTCCAATGGCGACAGCCCTACACGGTCCTCGTTTTCGGCCCACGTCGCCCGCAGGCATTTGGCGTCATCCCAGTCAACGACGCGGAATTCATCACCCCGCAAGATGCCGTCGGGGCCACGTGCATCGCGGATAGCCCGCAGTCGGCGGGAGCCGATGATGACCTCGTATCGGCCATCTGGCCTTTGTCTGAGAATTATCTTCTGTACAAGCCCCTGCTTCGCGATAAGTCGCCCAAAGCCCGAAACGTCTGCTTCCGACTCGGCCCGCGGGTTTAACGGCCAGATCGTGATGCTGTTCAGAGGAGTGCTTTCTGGCTGCACTTGACTGCTGTTGGCTACTTCGTCTTTCGAGTGTTTCGTATGCGTATCCATTGCCCTACTCCTTCGTTGTGTTTGCCCGACTTCCTGCCAGGCGTTTCGTGATTCGGGATTCCAGTTCTGTCGACCACCTCCTTCCCGGCAGACCTGCTGCCTCCACCTGGGTAGCCCGACAAAAAGGGGGTGGGATGCCCGACAAATAGAAATGTCGAGTGCGAAAAGCCCTGCAAATAGAGGCCCGAATGCGTTTTTCTCTTTTTTTTCTTGCTGCTCCTCGGGCGAGGAAATTGTCGCTAGAGGGAGGAAGGGCTTGGCTCGGGAGAGGTGCAGGGCGACCCCTCAGCTCAGTTGCCTAGAGGGTGGTTGCTGTGGAGGGTGGAACACCTCGGGTAGGAAAGCCAGCATGCGGCGGTGCTTCAGCGCTGGGCAGCCTTTTCCGATTTGGACGGCCAAGAGATCCGCCAGAGAGGCGCCGGGTCAGCGTCGTAGCTGACCTCGGACGTTTCGGATGCGGACAGGAAGTCTTTGACATGCGCAGCGAATCCGGACAGCCCCTTCGTCTTTGCCAGTACCGCTTTGGCGCGGTCTAGGTTCTTTGCCACGGCCTTTACGACCGGCTGGAGCTCCTGAAACTTCTCCAGCGCCTTCACCAGTCGCTCGGCCTCCGCCAGATCGTCGAGAACGCGCTGATATGCGCGGTCGTCGGCATGATCCCCGGTCGCTGTGTGGGCTGAGTTCTCCATGCGCCGTTTTTCCTTCTCAAGAGACTTCACCTGGGCCCGGGCCCTGCAGAGCTGTTGTTCCCCGGCACCACCCGTCTTGAAAGAATAGGAGGGCCTGCCCTGTACGGTGCTTGGGTCTATACCGCGCTCAGCGTATTCGTGACGGAGCTCACGGTCATCGTAGTCTTCGACAGCGATCAGAACTCTCGTGTCCGTCTTTGGGTTATGGGCACGGGACAAATCCTCGTGGAAGAAACTCAACCGCGGACGTTCTAGCAGGGCAAAGATGTACCGCATTCCTGTGGAGTCCTTCACGTCCCCGACCTCTTCCTTGAAGCGGATTCGCCACTTGGAATCACGTTTACCCTTGCCAGGAACAAAGGTGCATGAGTACGGACTTGCGGGAACAGGCGATACTATCTGTGTCGGTTTCGGCGGGCGTACCGCAGGCAGAGCTGGCCGGCGCGTTCTTGTCACCCACGGGTGGGAAGGATCGATCACGAACGGCGCGATCCCAAACAGAGCCCTCTCGCCGGCACTATCCACCTCGCAGTTGTGCAGGATGTCAGCCGGTGTTCCGCGCAGACGTTTCACCCGTGGTAGTATGGCGCGCCGCAGGAAGGAAGGCGGCTTTAGCAGGTGAATGCCGCGTACGCGCAGATGGGGCCCGAGGTAGCCCAGAACGAATCGGCAGAAGAGGAAGTGAGGTAGATCGAAATGGACTCCGGTCTCAAGCCCGAAGATACGCGGAAAGCAGTCTGCCAGGTCAAAAGCTACGTTCTTGATCCGCCATTTTGTGAGAAGCTCTGCCACATGATGGGCGAACTCCTCCGCGGCTGTCCTCGTTGGCGTTTGTGATATCGGTCCCGCATGCAATGCTGTTCGCAGGTCCGAAAACCAACGCCCCACAAGTTCGCCGTGAGCCCACACGTGAGGTTGAATGGCAACGGCATGCAATCCAAATCGGCGAAGCCAGAGCGCGTACGTGATCCCGGAAGTAAGAAACAGAGTGGACTGGGAAGCTTTGCTGATTTCCCTCTCGTCATGCAGCATGAACGGCATGGTCGGATGGGTTATGGGGGAAAGCGAATGCGACAGCGCCACGGCCTGACCTTCCGCGTTGTAGTGTGGAAAGACCGGCGCGTCCATGAGCAAGGCCGACGTCGGTGACAGCGCTCCTTGCCGCCCGCGCCGTAACAGCCCTGCCTCAACGAGCGCATCTTGCCCGTCTCTCGCTTCGAGCTCCTGAAGAATGCTCAACGTCGTGCGGTCAATACTCACCGCATCCGAAAGACGACCCGTAGCCAGCAACGCGTCGATCTTCCGAGTCCGGTACCATTTTCGACGCGCCTCCCGCCGCCGTTCTCCGTCCTCGACACTACTGG
>Ga0272441_10002570_pt1 | contig 36405 bp, 22 predicted proteins | sample SSMProp6N_FD_193582 | JGI IMG/M metagenome (GOLD analysis project Ga0272441, IMG submission 193582) | Marine sediment archaeal communities from Little Sippewissett salt marsh, Falmouth, MA, United States - SSM-Prop-6N | ecosystem: Environmental > Aquatic > Marine > Wetlands > Sediment ...
ACCGCCCTGTACAGCCAAACGCGGATATAGATTCCCCCGGGCGACAGCAACCTGTTTTCTTGCGGCCTCCACCCGGAGCTCCTGGGCCTTGATTAAGGGGATAAAATCCACTGCCGTACGAAAGATTGAATCGGATTCCACCGGGTATTGTGCGGCTGCCCCAGCCTGTTCGAATTCGGGGCTGATTTCAATTTCATCCGTTCCCTGTATGTTCATGGCCTGCAACAAAGCGAGTTTTGCGGCTGCCAGGCGGTTCTTATTTTGGGTAAGTACGAGTTTGTCGGCAAGTAAAATCGACTCAGCTTCGTACAAATCTGCACCGGCCATCAGGCCTACCTCAATTTGTTTTTCCACCAGGCGGTAGTTTGTTTCCGAAATGCTTACCTGCTCTTTGGAAATATCGATTAAACCCCTTATAAACTGTATGTCGTAATAGGCGCGCATTACCCGGAATGCCAACATGTATTTCTGCTGTAAGCTTTCCTCCAGGCTCGCCCTGTAAAGGAGTTTAGAAGCTTTGATACCATTTATTTTTTGAAACCCCTGGAAGATGTCGAAAGAGGCACTTAAGGAATAGTTATTGGAAAACAAATCTGAATTTATGATACTGTTGTCATTCGGATCCACCTGCCGCCCGAAACTCACCCCGTAATCCGTAAATCCATTCAGATTGGGTAGAAGATCCCTCCAGGATTGTTTAAAGGTCTCCTCGCTCGACTGCTCGTTGAATTCAAAATCGTTCAACTGAAGGTTGTTTTCAATCGCGTAGTCTATACACTCATCCAATGTCCAAACCCTTTGGGCTGTTCCACTAAGGCAAATTGAAAATACCAGTAAAAATGAGAAGCATTTTAAATTCATAATATCAGTCCTGTGCCAAGTTGTATGCGATTCACGTGCCAAATTATTAATTACCTGAATACAAGCCTTTTACAGGCATTCTAAAATCCTGCGCCCTATGTTGGAGTCAAATTTTTTTACAGTCTGTGTTAAATATTTTTACACTTTCGGTTTTAGGCAAAATTGTATTTGTAGATTTAACCTACTGGGTATACCTTGAAGACCCGTACATATCAGGACTTCAGCCTATTTTAATATCCCTCGGGCTTTTATGGTACATATTTTGCCCTTTGGAAGGGTATTCAAATTAATTCTTCTAAAATGACAGATGCCAAAATCCTGGTAATTGATGATAATAAGAGCGTACTAAGCGCCCTGGAAATCCTGTTGCAATTTGAATACTCCAGTGTAAAAACACTTTTCAACCCCAATCAAATTTCCTCATTTCCTAATCTAAAAGACATCGATATTGTGCTGCTAGACATGAACTTTTCCGCAGGTGTAAATTCGGGAAACGAGGGATTATACTGGTTGAATGAGATCAAAAAAAAATCCCCCCATACGTCGGTCATCATGATGACCGCTTACGGAGCTGTGGATCTGGCGGTGAAGGCGCTCAAGCAAGGGGCATCGGATTTCATTCTTAAACCCTGGAATAACGAGAGGTTGCTGACTACCGTAAAATCTGCTCTTGAATTGCGAAAATCAAGGCGCGAAATCCATCAGCTAAAAAAGAAGGAAAAAGAGCTGAAGCAAGTCATCAACCAGGAGGGGACTCCCATTATCGGGGAATCAACTGCCCTCAAAGAGGTGCTTCATCTGGTTCGTAAAATAGCCCGGACGGATGTGAATATTTTAATCACCGGTGAAAATGGAACAGGTAAAGAATTGATTGCCCGGGAACTCCACCGATTATCCGATCGTAAAAACGAGGTCTTTATCAATGTGGACATGGGGTCAATTTCGGATAGCCTTTTTGAAAGTGAGCTCTTCGGGCACACCAAGGGCTCATTTACCGATGCCAAAGAAGACCGGACCGGTAAGTTCGAGGCTGCAAATCAGGGCACCTTGTTTTTGGATGAAATCGGAAATCTGTCTTTACAGGCACAATCTAAATTGCTTTCCGCAATCCAGAATAAATCCATCGTTAAAGTGGGCTCAAACAAAGCGGTACAGGTAGACATCAGGTTAATCTGTGCCACAAACTGCCATTTGGACCAAATGGTTCAGGAGGGGCTTTTCAGGGAAGATTTGCTCTATCGCATCAACACCATCCACCTGGAAGTCCCCGCCCTAAGGGATCGTAAGGAGGACATCCTGATTTTGGCAGATTACTTTTTAAATAAGTATGCCGGGAAATACAACAAACCAGGGCTTCGCATCAACAGTATGTCTCAGGAGAAATTGATGAACTACCCCTGGCCCGGTAATATTCGGGAATTGCAACATACCCTTGAACGGGCCGTAATTTTGTCCGAGGGAGAAATTTTGAAACCCTCAGACTTTTTATTACATGCCAGGCAAGGAAACTCAGCGGATACAGGGTTGCGGACCCTGGAAGAAATGGAATTTGAGATGATCACCAGGGCACTTGAAATGAACGAAGGGAATTACAGTGCTGCAGCTGAACAGTTGGGTGTTTCGCGTCAAACCCTCTATAATAAAGTGAAAAAACACAAGCCCGCTCCGGATAATGGCAAGTAGGAATTTTTACATTCAACTGATCGTCCGGATCCTGTTCCTCACCCTAACGGCCATCCTGCTGGGTTTCGGCGCTATTAAAGAGGCTTATATTTGGCTGATTGTGGCCGTTGTGGCCCTGGTCATCCAGGTTTTTAGCATCATACAATTTATCAACAGGACGAACCGGAAAATTGCCTATTTCTTCGATGCGATCAAAAATGAAGACTTTACCCTCCGCTTCCCGGAAGGCGTAGCCATTAAATCCTTTAAGGAACTCAACCAGAGCCTCAACCGGGTAAACGGATTAATACAGGAGGTCCACCTGCAACTTCAGATACGCGAAAAGTATTATCAGGAAATCCTGAAGCAGGCCAATATTGGTATTATGACCTACAATGAAAAAGGGCATATCCTGTACGCGAACCCCACAATTGAGAAACTATTAAACCACAGCCCGCTCAATCATATTCAGCAATTGAACAGGATTGACCCGGGCCTTTATGAGATTTTTAAATCCTTCCGGCCTTTTGAGCGCAAGCTCTTTCACCTCACCAACGAACGCGAACAAATTCAACTGGCCTTAAAATCCACCACTGTTGTCCTTAAGGACGACCCCCTGTTACTCGTTGTGGTACAGGACATCCACGAGGAATTGGAGGAAAAGGAAACCGACTCCTGGATTCGCCTGATTCGCGTGCTTACCCACGAGATTATGAATACCATTACACCCATTACATCGATCTCGGACTCCATATTAAAATATTACCAGAAAGATGACACGGGTAAAGTATTGCCCATGGATCCGGATAAAATGGCCACTGCGGCGAAGGGACTTGAGGTCATTCGGGGCCAGGGTAGTGATCTGATGGAATTTGTACAATCCTATCGCAGTTTTCTCAATGTTCCAAAGCCCGACAGAAGCCCGGTCTCTGTGCGCAGGCTCTTTGAGAAAGTAAAACTGCTCACCCAGCGGGATTCGAACAACCATATCGCTTTTCAATGGGTGTACACTCCCGAAGACCTCGAATTTTTTATAGATGAAAAGCAGATGACACAGGTACTCGTCAACCTGATTCGAAACGCGATCCACTCCCTTGAAAGCAATGATTCAGGTATTATCACCATAACGGCCGGTATCGACAAGAACAACCGCAAGTTTATGCAGGTAAAGGATAACGGCCCAGGTATACCCTCCGAAGTTCTCGAGCAAATCTTCGTTCCCTTCTTTACCACAAAAACCAAAGGCACGGGGATTGGCCTGAGCCTGTCCCGCCAGATCGTGCAACTTCACGGGGGCATACTCCACGTACATTCCATACCCGACCAGGAGACTGTGTTTAGTATGAAGTTTTAAAAGTGCGTCATGCTCTTAGGTCTTGGGAGAAATTCGACCCATCGATAACCTGGTTGGTGCATTTCAACAGCTTTAAATCTATTTCAGAATTGGAGCTTATCTGCCATTAGGGCCAAAGGAAAACAATGTAACCAGGGTTACTTTAGATCACTGATATGAACAATACCTTTAAATAAAATTTGTGAAGCTATGGAAACTGAAATCCTGGCGAGAATTCAATTCGCTTTTACGGTAGCCTTTCACTACATCTATCCGCCCTTAAGTATTGGTATTGGCCTTATCATGGTGATCATGGAAGGACTCTATCTCAAAACCGGAAACAAACACTATGAGGTTTTAACCCGGTTTTGGCTGAAGATATTTGCGCTTACCTTCGGTATTGGCGTGGCTACCGGAATCATAATGGAATTTGAATTTGGTACAAACTGGGCCGTGTATTCCAGGTACGTCGGAGATATTTTTGGGAGTGCCTTGGCGGCCGAAGGACTGTTTGCCTTTGGCCTGGAGAGTGCATTTTTGGGTGTTTTGATTTTTGGATGGAACCGGGTATCCCCAAGGGTGCATTTTATCTCTGCCATTGGTGTGTTTTTAGGATCCATGTTCTCGGCAGTTTGGATCGTCGTCGCCAACAGCTGGCAACAGACTCCTGCCGGGTATCATATCGTCGGAGAAGGTTTTAATGCCAGGGCAGAAGTCACCGATTTTTGGGCGATGGTTTTTAACCCTTCCAGTGTCGACAGGATTATCCATGTTTGGCAGGGCGCCTTTTTAGCAGGAGCTTTTTTAGTTTTAAGCGTACATGCTTATTACCTCTTAAAAGGGCGATACATAGAAATTTCAAAAAAAGCATTTAAGATAGCCCTGGGTGTAGCAACCCTGGTTTCTTTATCACAATTGATTTCCGGGCACAGTTCAGCAGACGGTGTTTCCGAAAATCAACCGGCTAAACTCGCAGCGATGGAAGGGCACTACGAAGCCTCTTCCGCAGCAGATTTATACCTCTTGGGTTGGGTAGATGACGACACCCAGGAGGTAACGGGCATCTCCCTTCCGGGAGGATTATCATTCCTGCTACACCAGGACTTCGAGGAGCCCGTTACCGGCCTTAACGCTTTTCCAAAAGAAGACAGGCCCGGGCAGGTGAATGCCGTGTTTCAGTTTTACCACATCATGGTGAGCATCGGCATATTCTTAATTGGGCTCACGCTATATGCCAGCTTTTTATGGTGGCGCGGTCAGTTGTTCGAAAAAAAATGGTTGCTGCGCATTTTTGCATTCGCAGTCCTCTTACCGCAAATAGCGAATCAGGTGGGTTGGTTTGCTGCAGAAATGGGGAGACAACCCTGGATTGTATATGGTCATTTAAGGACGAGTGAAGGCTTTTCACAAGAGGTGTCCTCCCATCAGATACTATTTTCCCTGATTCTATTTTTGGTGGTGTATTTCGTGCTCTTTCTTTTGTTTGTGTATTCAGTAAACAAAAAAATAAAACAGGGGCCTTATAAGGAAGCTGAGAATGCATTAGAAATTATTTAACAAACCGATGGAGACATTTTTAGGTATAGATTATCCGACGCTCTGGTATTTAGTTATTGGATTGTTATTCTCAGGATACGCTATTTTAGAAGGCTTTGATTACGGTGCGGGCGCCTGGCACCTGTTCTTTAGAAAGGATCTCAGTCGCCGTATCTCAATTAACGCCATAGGCCCCTTGTGGGATGCGAATCAGGTTTGGCTCATCATTGGGGGTGGTGCATTATTTGCTGGATTTCCCGTTATGTATGCCACCATGCTATCTGCCATGTACATACCCTTTATGCTTTTTCTGATGTTGTTGGTTTTGCGTTCTGCAGCCATAAAATTCAGGAGTGCGGAAGAAATGGCATGGTGGAGAAAAACCTGGGATATCATTTACTTTACATCCAATACCCTCATAGGATTTTTATTGGGAGTTGTACTGGGAAATGTAGTTCAAGGTTTTGAAATTGGGGAAAACTATAGCTATCAGGGAGGTGTTTTCTTTGCTTTTTTAAATCCTTATGCCCTTATGGTAGGGTTTACCACCCTGTCCATTTTTATGACTCAGGGTGCCATTTTCCTGCTCCTTAAAACGGAGGGGCGATTACATGCACGATTGACTTTCTTACTAAGAAGGGGAATGGGGTTTTTTATACTCAGTTTTGTAATTACATCCCTCTATACGCTATTCTACATCCCAGGGGTTACAGATAAATTCAAGGAAAACCCCGTGTTTTTTGTTTTGCCCCTACTCGCGTTTTTAGCCGTGGCGAATGTCCCCCGCCTCGTTTCCAAGAAAAAATACGCCTACGCCCTGGTGTTTTCATCATTGACCATGGCCTTTTTACTGATGCTGGTGGCATTTCAGCTCTATCCGGTCCTGTTGCCTTCAACTATAGATCCAAAGTACAGTGTAGACATTTACAACGCAGCTTCTTCCCAAAAATCATTGGGTATAATGCTTAGCATTGTCGTCATTGGAGCACCGCTTTTGGCAGGGTATTTCCTCTTTTTGTATAAGACATTTCACGGGAAGGTTAAACTGGATGACACCAGTTACTAATGAATATTGTTTCTTCCATATGGCTGGCGGTGCCAGTCGGTGCGGTGCCGTAGATTGAAAACCGCATCTACCTTGAAATGCAGTCAATTGGCTTCCCGGGGTTTTTCATTCCCTCCGGCTTCTGAAAGCATGAACAAACCGGATTACCTCAATTCGCTCGGTGATCCAGGAGCAAGCTTATATTCGAACTGCCGACGCAACTGCCGGCTAAATACTCAGGATTACGCCGCCATCGCGGCGTGATCCTTAAATGGGGGGCTGAAACAAACCCTTTGTAAATCAATATTTTATATCAACCATCTCGAGATAGGTCACCAAATAGGACACATATCACGGCGTTTTGATGCTTCCGTGAAAAAATATAGAAAAGGATTATCAAAACGATACAAACAGATTCAAACTTAATTTTTAAGAATAGCAGCTTTAACCAATTACTTAGCTATCAACTTTTGAAGTATGTGTTTGAATGCTAAAAAAAACAATCAATACGCGTTTCATACGGTCTCAAAAAAGGTTGGTTTATAAGTCAATTTAAGAATGCTTAAATGGTTAAGAGTGTATATTAAATGAATTTAACCTATAGATCAAGCAACTGTATTGTTCAAAATCTTTTTAAGAAACTGGCCAAATCGGTTTCCTTATCCAAAGCCAATTTCTTTTTAAGGCGGTATTCTGAAGTCTGGCGTACCTGAAGAACTGGCAGAAGATGAAATGGTCCTTAAAGTATACCTAGGGCAAAACTTCGCACTGCGCAAAAAGAAATTGCTGTTTTAATCCAGGATTACCGCAGGGATCCGGACCAGCTGCGATCCCGATATGAGCCCCCCATCCGGTGCCATCCCCTCAATAAAGAGCATTGCTTCAGAAAGAGGCACACGTGCCATTTTGAAAGACCCTTCCCCGAATTCATCAAGGGAGACCTGGGCTTCCCAATGCACCGTACCAAACGCCCTGTAAGAACTGTTGGTATAGTTGAAGTACTTTGGAGTATAATAGGTCTTTTCAGGTTCGAAACCACCCTTGACCAGGAATTCAAAGGCGTTATTATTCCCCTCGGGCCCCGATGTCAAAAGGAGCTCTTTCCCCCTGCGGGTATACAGGTATAACACCTCTTTCCCATTGCTGAAAATACCCTCCCACCGGGATAGTTTATCAAAATAATAGCTTTCAATCTGCGTCATGGGCAGATTGTAAAGAATATCAAGGTTGGGCCATCGAACCCCATCCATGATTAGGGCCAAACCTCCGCTTCTGTATGAACGCACACTGACAAGGCTCGGGCTTCCAATATTGATTTGCACATTGTAACCGCTCATCCTGATCAGGTCAGTAACCAGGGGAAAGCGCATCGCAAAATCCTGGTCTACCTCTTCCACCAAGTTCCACAGGAAAGGCGGTATGAATATGTTCTCCCTTACTTTATCGCGAAACGATTCGGCCGCCACGGTAACCTCATCCAATTGGATGGTGTTTTCGGTAAAATCCGGGGGCGTATACGCCTTGTTCTCAAAAACCTGCATAAAGCTCTCATCCAGAAATGCTTTGGGTTCAGGGGGGGGAAACACCGTGTTTCCCATTTGGTTAAGGATCCTCAGATAGGTTCCCGGGTTTGTGGTCCTGCCTTTTCCATCCAGCAGAGACAAGTATAAATTCTCCCCATTCTGCGGAAAGAATTCCGTGATCAGGAAACTCGATTTTTCAGGCGATATGTCCAGCAATTGTATTCCGTGGTTCTCAGATTTATGTAATAGGATTTTACTTTCTTCTGCCAAATTTGGCTCGTTAAGCGTTCCCAGGAGTTGCAGGCCATTATCAAATGGAAAGAGTGGTTGCGGGGGCCCTTTGAAAATTGAGCTCCAATTATACCGGCTCCATCCCTGGGTGAGCAGCAACAAATCCATATCGTACTGCTTGCGTTCGGTTATATTGCTGAAATAATATCCTGCTTTTTCAACCAGCCCCTTTACATAGGGTCGCAGATGGAATTCGCTGTAGATATTCTTGTCGTGCCCATAGGCAAGGGTTTCGGCAGGCAGCACTGAAACACTGATTTTATAGGGCTTGGGGGCGTTGCTCGAAATTTTTAGTTGCAAAGAATCCATCGAGCTGCCGGAGGGCATTATGCTAATTTCCGGGAATTCCAGCCCATGGTAATTAAAAAAAAGTCGCTCTGCTACCGGCCTGGCATCGGGCGAGAAAACAGTGAAAATATTCATTCCGGGGGTGAGTTCATCCGCTTTAAACAAAAAGGACGCTTTCCGGGTTATCGGGTCAAATTCGAGTGAATGCCGACTGAATATTTTTTTGTTGTGTATAAGTAGTGTGTACCTGCCATCCGTTTCCCGGATTGCGGGGTTATCGGTAAATACCTCAAAGGATATTTCGCTCCGCCTGGGATTACTCTTGAGGGAGATGGCGAGACCTTTAAGTTCAGCCTCCGGCAGCGCATAGGTGGCCTGCGCCCCATTGGAAAATGCGATCAGGGCTTTATAGGTTTTTCCTTTCTGTGGATAAAATTCAAACTTGCCAAGACCCAGCGAATTTGTTTTGAAATTGGTAACCGGCTTACCCCCTTCATCTACCACCAGGGCTTTGCGGATTTGCACTCCGTACCCCAGGGAATTAGTCGCCTTAACGCCTACCGTATTGCGGACATCAGCCAAAAGATGGCCTCCTTCCGGCAGAAACTGCAAGTCATATTGCTGCTCGCGCGGAGTTTGAGGGAAGAGCGTATCCGAAACGATCCGAAGCTGCTGTACATAGCTCAGGTCTTCTTTAAAATTGCGCATCCAGTTGGTGGATGCCTTTATAAAATAGGCGCCGGATTTGTAAAGGGAATCTATGGGCAACTGCCCCCTGGTATAGCCCTCCTGGCAGTAGAACAATTTTTTAGCAAGCAATTCCCCCTCCTCGTTATACAGGGATACATAGAGGTTTGAAGTCTCCCGGAAGGGCCTGCCGGTTTTGCCATTGTAGATATACCCGCTAAACCATAAGGTTTCGCCGGGTACGTACAGGTCTTTGTTTAAGTGCAGGAAAACGGATTCGCGGTCAGGCTCAAAATATTTTTCCAGAGCCTGGCCAACATCAGGCGCTGCCGAAGGTTGCTGTCCGGATACCGTCAGCAATGCAAAGCAGAAAATAAACGCCAGGTTCTTATAAAGAGGTCGAACCATTTTTTCCCTTTGAAAATACCTTAAATCATTAATTTAAACAAGCGGAATATTGTTTTTAACTACAATTATCATACCAGTATTTAATAACAATAAAATGATGATAAAACTGAAAATGTCGAGAACTAACCTGCAAAAAAAAGACTGCCCATTAGTTGGATTGGAGCGACTGGAAAAAAGTTGGCATGCCCCTTTGAAAGAGCATTTTAATCAATTTAACCGCTGTACGAAAAGGGGTAAGTCTTCACTTCCATTCCTACGGGAATGAAAAAACCCCGACAGCTTTGCTGTCAGGGTTTGTTTCGTCGGGGTGGCAGGATTCGAACCTGCGGCCTCCTGCTCCCAAAGCAGGCGCGATAACCGGGCTACGCTACACCCCGAAAATTATTTTTGAATACCGGACGGATCCGATCTCAGCGGAGAGACTGGGACTCGAACCCAGGCGACGGTTACCCGTCGACAGATTAGCAATCTGCTCCGTTACCACTCCGGCACCTCTCCAATAAATATGTTATGAACATTTTGGGAATTAATCCCTTTTATTGCGGTGGCAAATGTAGTTTTTCATTCCAAGGGAAGCAACTATTTTAATGGGTTTTTTGACAAGATGTTTGCAATTGCCAATTTGACCATTTTGAATGCCGATATGCATGCTGTAAAGGCCAGTTCACAGGGGCACAACATTCTATTCTAAATACTGCTGCGAACTCGCAATCTCCCCCTGGGCCGTAATGGCCGAAGCTTTGATTTTTAATTTCTGCGTTTCGAAAGGCAATTTGAACCGGACGATGGCTTCCCCGTTTTCATCGGTCTCGATCTGGGGGTTCCAATAAACCGTGGTGGGCTTATCGATAAATTTTTTGGCCTTTTTAGCCACCATAGCCGAATAGGATTCAAAGTCCGGGGTTTCGTTGTAACCCTGAAAATACAGCCGCCCTTCTTTCCGATTGATAAATTCCAGGTCAGAGCCGTTGCGGGTATAGACCATAATAACCCCACCACCTGCCCTACTGCCGTATATCCCGCCTTCAGCAGGTCTTAGATATTCTATGCGGTCGATACTCCAGGCATCGAGGCCCATAGTAGGGTCCACTCCCGGGGAATTCCCCCAGATAAACCCGTCTATTACCCACAGAGGTCCGGATTGATCCAGGACGGAACCAAACGAATTCGGGGCTCCGGAGGCATTCCAATTGCTACTATTCACGGTAATTGAAGGTGCATCTGCGCTTCCGCCGGTAACTGTAATTCCCGGGATTTCAGCAAAGAGCTGAAACATAAAACGGGGCTTTTCAATATCCTGTACCACCGTACGAAATTTAGTCGCCTCTAACCCATAGGTCGGGGGCATCGCACGGGGTCTTTCAATTTTCTGGTCGAACACCTCTACCGAATTTAATTCAATCAAACCTTCGGAATCCAAAGGCTCCAGGGGGGAGGATTCAATAGTTTCCCGATTTTGTTGTTTGGCAAAGGCCAATACGGCTTTGCGTTTGAGATTTTCATCATAGTCTTCCTGCACCGGGATTACTTTAACCAGCCGTGTTGAAGTGTCTTCACCCTCTGTCCGGAAGATCAGTTCGGTTTCACCTGTCAGCTGGAGGTTGTTTACTTCAAGCCGCCCTGAGCTATCAGTCTGCAATTCCTTTATGATCGCATCCTCATCCGTTTGGATTAACAATTGTATGGTTGCATCGCGCAAGAGGCGGTTATTCAGATCATAGGCATAGCCAATTAAATCCAGGCCCCTTTGAAAGGGATAAACAATGGTTTCCGGGATCCTGGGGCCCATTCCTTCCTCCCCGGCCCCCGAGGTCAATAGTTCGAGGTCTTTGATAAAACGATCCGTTCTGACCGTACTCCACCCGGACAGGTCGGCTCCGTGCAGCTCCCAGAGAAAGTCCACATCCGGGGCCTCCCGAACGATACCTTCTTCTCCCGCTACATGTGTTGCGCTGAGGGCCAGGGTGGTCTGTACAGGACTGCCCGCTGTATTTGTAACACGCACTTTGTAAGCGCGCTCCTCTGCCTGGGCCCCTTCATTCAGAGGGGTAAATGCGATGTTCAGAGTGTTGTTAGGATCCATAAAGACCGGTCTCCGACTCCAAACAGACGCTTCAGCATCGACCAGGGAAACACTCATAATCCCAAAGGGTATTCCTCTCCTGGGAATTTCAAGCGTTACATCAGGCGCTTCCAGGTCCAGTTCCTTTTCGAAATAGGTAATCCCATTCATCTCACCCTTGAGTCGCACCTCCTTTGAGATCATTTCTGGGGTCGCCTGTATCCTTATCTTCAGCGTGGTCGGATCCAGGTTGTTTATGTTCAGTACATATCCTTCATCAACAACCTCTGGGATGTCATAAGTCATCCCATCTGATGTCTCCAGCATATAGTGCTCCCGGGGATCCGGTTTGAAATTAGCCGTCATAATACCGTTGTCAAAGACTACAACGGGGCTAATCTGTTTTCCGGATCCATCGACTACTTTTCCCTCAAATACTCCGGGTTTTCCATTTTCACCTGTTGCCTTGATAAGCAACCGATTCTCCAGACCCGCAATAAGGCGACCGCCTTCAGGATAAAAGTGCACCTTGAAGTCCCTGTCATTTTGGGAGGCCGAAGTCCCTTCCTCGCCTGAACGATTGCGTTTTCTGCCATCTACAATATTGAGTTCTTTGGTAAAATATGCTCCCTCCCCGTAATTCTGCATCCATCGCGTATAAGCACGCAGCTCATAGCTCCCGGTCTCTGTTTTTGGTGGAAGGTGTATCGCTCCCTCGGTCGTCCCGTTTTCAATTTTATAGTACTGAGATCCCACTACCGAACTGTCCTCTTTGCGAACCAGGTCTACTTTAAGCACCTCACTGAGGGTGGCCCGAACCCGTTTGGGGCCGGTGAGCACATAACCTTTAAAGAACAGCGGACTGTTTTGATCAATCGTCGTTTTGTCCAGGTGGAGCAGTACGCGTTCCTGCCATGTGATCAGGGAATCCATTTCGTTGATCTGAATGTTTCCCACTCGCTCTCCTTCAAAAATTCCCGCTAACTCAGGCTGCTTAGGTCCTCTGAATTGGGCGGTGGCTGAAAGGCAAGCCATAACAACAAATCCAAGTATGATGTTTTTAAGCTTTTTCATGGCATTTTATTTTAATAGTTTATCTTGTTTTTTTAATAGTATTACTATCACTTTAGAAAATACACTTCCCTCGCCCTATGTGACGTACACTTCGGTATTCGTTAATTGCCTCATGCAACACTCCAGATTCCCTGCAACGGGCAGCTTGAACGGTTACCTGGGTTAAAACGTCTTGCTATACGAACCCACTTTCCCGTCCGGGGTCAGGGTTTCGATAAACAAATTTACCTGTTCAAAATCTCCTGGGTTTTTAAACCGGATTACGGCCTCCCCATTTTTATCTGTTTCCAGGGATGGGTTCCAGTACAGGGTAGGCAGCCCGGCTTTTCTGAACTTCCTGTCCTTTTCGCGTTCAGCTATATAGGTTTCAAAATCAGGGGCGGGTTCGAACCCTTTAAAATTGAGGCCACCATCTTTCCGGTTGACGTAGTCTAATTCACTGCCGTTTCGGGTATAGATAAGTAAAACGCCTGCGGGAGCTTGTACTCCGAAAATCGAGGTTTGCCCCGCTTCCACCAAAAATTCTATCCTGAGAATATCTAAAGGATTGAGAAACGTTAAAGGGGACAGATACGGGTCATCGGCTGTTATCGCCATTGGCCCATCAAATTGCGTACTCTTGGTGTTGATGATTTGCCCATCCACTACCCAAAGAAACGGCCCACCACCCCGCCGGGTGGTAGAAATTACAGGAACGCCCTCAGCCGTAGGTCGCGACTGAAAACCAGGGATTTTTGTTATAAGTTGATCAATCGGCAAGGGCCTGTCCGAATCCTGATAGACTATATCAAAGGGGTTGGGTTTAATCCCATAAAGGCTGGGGATACTTTCCTGCTCCTGCTTGCGCTTGTCAATAACCGTAGCCTCATTTAATTTTATGATTCCTGTGGTATCGAAAAGCATAGGAGGGGTCGACTCCACAAACTCCTTTTTACGCTGTGTCTTTTGGTAGATTTTGCTCTTTGCAACTTCCATTGCACCAGTGGATTCCTCTTCTACCGTAGATTCTTCTTCCACCGCAAATTCCGTTTTATGCCCCGGCTTCCTGAATTTCAAAGACTCCTCAATCGGCAGCAACTTTACAAGGCGCTCGGTCTGTTCTTCACCTTTGGTTCTGAAAATAAACCGCGTCTCCCCGGTCACGTCGATACCCTTAACATGTAGTACGCCGGCCGCATCCGTCTCCAGTTCGCGGATCACCAGGTCTGAATCTGAGGAAGCCAGCATCTGGATCTTTGTGTTTGGCAATAGGCGGTTATCCAGGTCATAGACGGTTCCATGCAATTCCAGGCTCCGCTCTACCGGGTATCGAATCTCGGAAGGAAGCTCCTTCTGCAGCCTTTCTGATGCCAAGCTTTGGGTTTTGAGATCCTCCAGAAATCGGAGGCTCCGCTCATCCGGGAGTGCCGCCTCGATAGCAATAGGCTTCAGGTACTGATCAATTCCCCTCTTGGATTGCCGCAGCTCCGTGTTTACAGCTGCCGAGAGGTCCGTCTGTACCGGATTACCCTGAGCATCGGTAACCTTAATCCGAAAAGCCATCTCTCCCTCTTTGGTGCGTTTGGAATTGAGGGGTCGGGCCTCAATAGTCAGCTGTTCCCTGGAATCGATCCATACCGGGCGCTCCGCCCAGGCTACCTGATCCATTCCGGTGAGAGAGAACGTCATCAGTCCCTGAGGGAGGGCTGCCTTGGAAATATCCAGGGCGGCTGCACTTTCTTCAAACTCCAGGACATGCACAAAGTAGGACTGCCCGTCTTTCTTACCCTCTAAAACCACGGGGGCTCCCTTCAGGGATTCCGTAGATTGTACTTCAATCCGTATTTTTTTCGGGGAGAGGGTATTTACGCGGAGTGCATACCCTTCATTCAATATCTCAGGTAGTGCGCTGGCCGACCCTTCCTCGGGTTTGAAGGAATAGGTTTTGCCTGCCTCGGGTTGAAAGATCGCCAACCCATAGCCTTTGGCATAGGACTGCACCTCTGCAACCTTTTGGCCCATTCCATCTACAATACTGCCCTCTACGGACCCAGTTGACCCATCCGGAGATTGTGAAGTTAAAACCAAGCGGTTGGAGATCCCGGCCAGGAGACGTCCCCCTTCGGGATAGAATTCCAGGCGGCCCTCGCCGAGGTTTTCCCCGGTACCCTGCAATTCCGGATCCTCCCCTACCTGAATGGTTTTACGATAGAACTGCTGCTCTCCATAATTCTTCATCCATCGGGTATAGGCCAATACTTCATAGGAGCCGTCTTTTAATTTCTTCGGAAGTTTTAAAACACCTTGCCCGGCACCTTGTTCCACCGGATGGTACTGTGTACTGACCAGGGCGTTTTCGGAATCCCTGAGTTCCAGACGAAGCACCCCACTGGGGCTAAAGCGCTTTTGGGTGGGACCGTTATACACATAGGCTTTGAAGAATATAGCTTCTCCGGCCTCGGCTTGTTCCCGGTCCATATGCAGGTAGACCCGCTCTTCCCATACCGACAGGGAATCGGTAACAGTCCGGTCCTGAAAAACCATTTCAGCTTCTGCAAAATCACTAAATTCAGGAGCCTGGTTATCTCCCTGGGCAAATGATAAGACAGATATGCCAAAGGCTATGGCGAGGAGAAACAGATTCTTTTTCATAGTGAATGGCTTTAAGTGGTCTTCTTAAAAATAAACCCTGAATGTTAAATTTCCAATCCATTTAGTACCGATTTAACAGTTCTATCACAACGCTTAACTCCAAAAGAACAGGACTTTACAAGGGATATACGGGCTTGGGGAAGGCCTGAAACAACGATTTCTTGTTGATGCCTTACTGCAAAAAAAAAGCAATTATAGTGCCGAAATAAGGCAGGAAATAGGATGGTGTGGTCTGGAATTTACTCGGGATATTCCACACGCAGGTGGTAGATATTAGTCAGTCGCTGCTTCAAAACCTTTTTAATCGCCTCAATATCCTTAAAAGTAATGTCGGCATTTAGGAATTGGCCGGCCTGCATTTGGCCGTCTATGATGCGCTCTACGAAAGAGTCGATCATTGGATAGGTAGGGTTTACCAGGCTTTTGGAAGCCGCCTCTACGGCGTCGGACATCATCAGAATGGCGGTTTCCTTTGAGAATGGCGTAGGCCCGGGATACCGGAAGTCTTCCTCCTTAGTATCTTCAGGGTGTTCTTCCATGGATTTCTTGTAGAAGTAGTACACCAGGGTGGTTCCGTGGTGGGTACGGATAAAGTCGATCACCCGGTCCGGGAGCTTATTCTTCCGGGCCATTTCAATCCCTTCTATAACGTGCCGGATAATAATGTCCGCACTCTTTTCAGGGTCCAGATCATCGTGGGGATTGCTATTGGTGGTCTGGTTTTCCGTAAAATAGGTCGGGTCGTTCATCTTGCCGATATCGTGGTAGAGTGCCCCTACCCGCACCAGCATCGCATTGGCCCCTATCTCATTGGCCGCGGCCTCCGCCAGGTTGGCCACCTGAAGGGAATGGTTAAAGGTTCCCGCAGCCTTATTGGAAAGCTCTTTTAGTAGCTTCGAATTGGTGTCCGACAGCTCTAATAAGGACACATCGGATACCATACCGAACATCTTTTCGTAAATATAGATCAGGGGCTGGGCGAAAAGGGTAATCATGCCGTTGAGCAGGAAAAACCCAAAATTCAACCATACTACGTTCTCCAGGTTCCCCTCGTGAATGATATGAAACGCAAAATAGCCGATGATATAGATCAGGGTAATCTGCCCCACGGAAATAAATAGATTGGCGCGTTTATACAATTCCGAAATCGTGAGGATGGTCACGATACCGGCCACAATCTGCAGGAAGATATATTCAAAACTATTGGGCACCACAAAGCCCAGGATCAGTACCGTCAGTACATGTACAAACAACCCCAGGCGGGCGTCAAAAAAAGTCTTCAGGATCAGCGGAAGTATACAAAGGGGGACTACATAGACCAGACCGGCATTATATTTTACGACCAGGGTGGTCAGGAAAACCACCACCAGGATATTGAAGAAAATAAAGGTCACATTCACATTGTTGCGATAGACCTCAGGGCGATATTTCTTCAAAAACAACAGGAGCATCATCAATACGAGGGCTACGAGTATCGTATACCCGGCCAGGATAAAATAGGAGTTGCTTGCCGCCCAGAGTTCCGATTCGTATTCTGATTTGAGCGACTCGAGGATTTTGAGGTTTTCAGACTCGACCACCTCCCCCTTGGCAATGATCAGTTTGCCCTCATCTACATTCCCCCGGGTTGTTGAAATATTGGCCAGTTTGTTTTGTATCTCCTTTTTGGTGAGTTCCCTGTCCGAACTTACATTGGGCTGCACCACACGGGTAATGAGGTTTACATAATCTTCCGAATACCTGTCGAGTCCCTGCCTTCCGGCTATATTCCGGATAAGTGATTCCAGGGAATCCGCATAGTGCACCATTGCCCCGGGTAGTCTGCGCGCCTCATTGCTGCGCACCAGGTAGATATCGCTTTGGGAGGGGTGTTCTTCAGCCGTGGCAACCCCAGTGGTGTAGATACTGTCCAGGATTTGGACACCCGTCCTGAGCATGTAATTATAGCCCCTGGTGGAGAAATCGCCCTCCTTAAAGACTTCGGGAAACAGGGTGTCATAGGAGTCAAAAGCACGCTCAGCTGCAGAAGTATCGAACCGGTAGTAAGGGACCTGGTCTTTTTGAATGGCATTTTGTTCGGCTTCAACCTCAGCCTGGGTTTTGCGAATGGAAAAATCAAAGGGTGCATACAGGTTTTCGTACTGCCAGGGTTTTCCCTTATGGAATTCGTATTTGAACTGACCTCCCCTGGGAAAGAAAAAAACGATACAGGCAACACTCGCAAAATACAGGATGTATTTGTAGATCTCGGATTGGGATCGGTAGAGGGAATCCAGGCGGTTAGACATCTTTCAGTGAATTGGTTTCAAAAATAGGAAAATCCCCGGGGGTTTTTGGCAACAAGGGAAAAGGCATCCGTTTTAATTTATTAATTTCGTGTCACAAATACGACATAAATGAAAGAGGTTGTAATCGTTTCGGCAGTGCGTACCCCCATCGGCAGTTTTATGGGAGCCCTTTCCTCCGTACCAGCCCCCGTGCTCGGGGCTACGGCTATAAAGGCAGCTCTGGACAAAATCGGACTGGATGTTTCAAAGGTCGAAGAAGTACTTATGGGCCATGTGGTGCAGGCGGGTTGTGGACAGGCTCCGGCACGCCAGGCCGCCATCGGGGCCGGTATACCAGATACCGTTCCCTGTACGACCGTAAATAAGGTATGTGCCTCGGGAATGAAGGCCGTTATGCAGGCCGCTCAGTCTATTGCGCTGGGGGACCGGGAGATCATGGTCGCCGGGGGAATGGAAAACATGAGCCTTATCCCACATTACCTACACCTTAGAAACGGCAAAAAATTCGGCCCTGAAACCCTGATCGACGGTATGCAGAAAGACGGGCTGGTAGACGCATACGACCAGCAGGCCATGGGGGTTTGCGCAGATGCCTGTGCCCTGGAATACGAGTTCAGCCGGGAAGATCAGGACGCCTTTGCCATACAATCTTACGAGCGTTCCGCCAAGGCCTGGGCAGACGGGAAATTCGCAGATGAAGTGATCCCTGTTGCCGTACCCCAGCGACGTGGCGAACCGGTTATCGTTAATGAGGACGAGGAGTACCGGAATGTAAAAATGGATAAAATCCCGCAATTGAGAGCGGCCTTTACCAAAGAAGGAACGGTGACCGCAGCGAACGCCTCTACGATTAATGACGGTGCAGCTGCCCTGGTCCTGATGAGTGCCGGTAAGGCGAAGGAGCTCGGAATACAGCCCCTTGCTACCATCCGGTCTTATGCAGATGCAGCCCAGGAGCCCAAATGGTTTACCACAGCCCCTGCCAAAGCCCTGCCCTTGGCCCTGGCAAAGGCGGGTGTGACCCAGGAAGAAATCGATTTTTTTGAGTTTAACGAGGCCTTCAGTGTGGTAGGCCTGGCCAACATCAAAATACTTGGACTGAGCGATGCGAACGTCAATGTAAACGGGGGAGCCGTTTCCCTTGGACATCCCCTGGGGTGCTCCGGGGCAAGGATCCTGGTGACCCTGATCAATGTCCTGAAACAAAACGACGCCCGTTACGGAGCCGCTGCCATTTGCAACGGAGGTGGTGGCGCGTCAGCCATGGTCCTGGAATCCCACAAATAACCGCAGAATCTAACGGATGGAATACGGTATCTGCCCTTTGAGCATGGTCCCTGTGCATCAGAGCGCGGATGAGGCCTCGGGCTGGACAACCCAACTCCTCTACGGCGAAGTCTTTAAAATACCGGAAACCCGGAAGCACTGGAGTCGTATACGTACCGCTTCAGACCATTGTGAAGGCTGGGTGCGCAACCTGCAGATACATAGACTGGAAGCCCCTGTATACGAAGCCCTTAGCGCTCCCGAATCCATGCGGTTTGCATCCGATCTTGTCTCTCATATTTGTACGCAGGAAGGCATGTTGATGCCCATTCCTCTGGGATCCAGCGTACATGCTGCGGCAACCCTTTCCCATACCCATGAAGGGGATGTTTTTCAACCCGAAAGTGGAAAAGACTCCCTCATTGAAACAGCCCTGATTTATTTAAACAGTCCCGAGGTCAAGGGCGGACGTTCTCCATTTGGGATTGATGCGGACGGCCTTTCTCAGATGGTGTACCGCACTGCCGGGGTAATGCTCAACCGAAATGCCCCCGAACAAGCCGCTCAGGGCAGTCCCCTCAGTTTTATTGAAGAGAGCGAACCCGGGGACCTGGCATTTTTTGACGGACCTGACGGAGTCATTAACCACGTAGGACTTATTATGCGGGACAACTACGTGATTCACAGTAGCGGGAAGGTCCGTATTGACCGTCTGGACCATACCGGCATCTTTAATGCGGAAAAACGCATCTATACCCACCCGCTTCGGGTAATCGTCAAAGTTTTATAATAAAAAAAGCCCCGCAAATGCAGGGCTTTTTTATTTTTTCAGATTGCTGAATCAGGTTATTCCCCCAGCAAACCCTTAATCCTCATGTAATTCTCATTATCTCCAAGCGCACCATAGATGTTCTTCAATTGAGATAAGATAGCTTCGTTACCCGGATTGACCTTCAATGCATCTTCCAGGACGACCGCACCTTCTTTAAAGAGCTCGTCTTTTTGGGCTTTAAGTGCATCGTATTTGGCGATGTCATCACGGGAGGTACCCAATGCGTTCATATCGTCGATAAGGCCATTCCCTTCATTGACATAGGTTGTAGACAGGTTTAACTGGGCATTTACGTAGCCTGGATTCACCTCGATCGCTTTTCGATAGGACTCCCGGGCAGCTTCCAGATCGCCCTGTTCCATATTAATTACCCCTATGTTATAGTGAAGATCGGGATTGTCAGGGGCCATCCGGGCCGCCTCAGCCATCAACTCCTTAAACTTATCCTTATCCCCCAACTGGTAGTACAGGTTGGCCTCGTTAAGCACCAGGTTAACATCGTCAGGATTATCCGCCCGAGCAGTCTTATAAGCTTCAAGCGCCTCATCGTTGTTCCCCAACTGGGTGTGAATAAGAGCAATATTCCGCACAATTTCCGCCCGCTTGGATTCCGTTTTTTCATCTACCGGGTTAGAGTAGGTTCCTGATTTTACCATCAGGTCACGCTGCGTCTTTTGCATGGTTTCGACTTCTCCCGTTTCTACATTTGTCGCCCGGTACTCCATCTGGCTTCCGTCGTATCCGACATCCCGCAACTCTTCATAGTAATCCAGAGACATTTCGTAATCTCCACTATTTACCGCACTGCTGGCCGCGTAATACAGGTAAACCGTATCCCTAGGGCTCAGTTCATACGCCATATATAATTTTTCGGCAGCATCTTTGAACTTCTTTTCCTTATTGTCTTCTACCGCGGCATTGACCAGGTCATTGGCCACTGAGGACATTTGAGCCTTCGCATCTCCGCTGTATTTAACCTTCCCGCTGGCTTCTTCGAGACTGACGACTTTCTTATAAGAATCCACAGACTCCCCGAAAGCGGCCATATCCCCCTTTTTCGCCAGGTCTGCATACACCTGACCTCTGAGGAAGTAATACTGGGCCTGAGTGCGCTCGTCGGCACCCGCTATGGCACCTGCAGCACTCTCCAGGCTTGCCTTGGCTGTCGCGGCATCGCCGCTTTTCATCGCCTTCTCAGCAGCCTTTATTTCTGATTTTTGTGCAAAACCGGCCAATCCTATAAGCATGGCCGCCATAATTAACATGTTGGTTTTCATGAAGCTGTATTTAATCTAGTTAGTATTTGTATATCTACGTAGTTTCCGGGGCATTCGGATCATCCCCACTACCCTCATTATCAAGAGACGTGCCATCCTCAGTTTCCACATCCATATTGAGGATTTCTGTATTGTCCAGATCCTCTTCATCTTTCATCACTTTGGCCACAGCCGCAATGGAATCCGAATCCTTAAGGTTAATCAGGCGAACGCCCTGTGTGGCCCGACCCATGGTGCGCAGGTCTTCTACGGCCATACGGATGGCGATCCCCGATTTGTTGATGATCATCAGATCGTCTGAATCTGAGACATTTTTAATGGCTACAAGCCCACCGGTTTTCTCTGTAATGGAAATGGTCTTAACACCTTTCCCGCCCCGGTTAGTGATCCGGTAATCCTCAATACTCGAACGTTTTCCATAGCCGTTTTCGGACACGACCAGAATGTCTTCGTCAAAATTGTGAACGGACAACATTCCAATCACTTCGTCATCCTCTCCGGCCAGGGTAATTCCACGCACACCGGAAGCACTCCTACCCATGGGGCGGGTTTTACTCTCTTCAAAGCGAATCGCTTTTCCGGATTTCAGGCCTAGGAAAATCTCGGAAGTACCCGTAGTGAGCTTGGCTTCGAGCAATTCATCCCCCTCCCGAATATTAATGGCAATGATTCCGTTTTGACGTGGACGCGAATACTGCTCCAGAGGCGTTTTTTTAACGACTCCCTTTTTGGTAGCCATAATCACATAATGGCTGTTGAAGTAATCTTCGTCCTTAAGGTCCCGCGTACATATAAAGGCCTTCACCTTATCTTCCGTGGCTATATTGATCAGGTTCTGAATAGCCCTTCCCTTGGAAGTGCGGCTGCCCTCAGGAATTTCATATACCCGCAGCCAGTAACACTGGCCCTGTTGGGTAAAGAACAACATGTATTGATGGTTGGTACCCACAAAGAGGTGTTCCAGGAAGTCCTCGTTTCGGGTGGCGGAGGCTTTTTGCCCGACTCCACCCCGATTCTGCGTCTTATACTGGGCCAGAGGGGTCCTTTTGATATAACCCGCATGTGAAATGGTGATTACCACCTGCTCATCCGGAATCATGTCTTCAATGCTCAGGCTTCCCCCTACATAGTTGATCTCAGAGCGACGGGCATCCCCATAGCGTTCTTTGACCTCGAGAAGTTCCTCCTTAATGATATCCATCCGACGCTCTTCACGGGCGAGAATATCTTTCAAATCCTCAATGGTGGCAAGTACATCTTCGTATTCGCTTCTGAGTTTGTCCTGCTCCAATCCCGTAAGCTGACGCAGGCGCATCTCAACGATGGCCCGGGCCTGGATTTCTGTGAGTTCAAAGCGCTTAATCAGATTGGAGCGCGCCTCTTCCGCATTGGCGGACCCTCTTATAATAGCAATCACCTCGTCAATATTGTCCGAAGCAATAATCAGTCCTTCGAGGATATGAGCCCGTTCTTCGGCTTTCCGCAATTCGTATTGGGAACGGCGGGTGACGACCTCATGGCGATGATTCACAAAGTGCGAAATCATCTCCTTGAGATTCAGCAACTGGGGCCGCCCGCCCACAAGGGCAATATTGTTTACACTGAAAGAAGACTGCAGGGCGGTGTACTTATATAAGGTATTGAGTACAATGTTTGGAATGGCGTCTCTTTTAAGTACATAAACCACCCGCATTCCTTTCCGGTTGGACTCATCGCGAATAGCCGAAATCCCCTCGACTTTTTTATCGTTGATCAGGTCCACCGTCTTCTTGATCATATCGGCTTTATTCACCTGATATGGAATCTCGGTAACCACTATGCACTCCTTGCCCTGAACTTCTTCAAAAGTCGCCTTGGCGCGCATCACTACCCGGCCCCGCCCGGTAAGGAAGGCTTCTTTTACACCTTCATATCCGTAAATAATACCCCCTGTAGGGAAGTCGGGCGCTTTTATGTGCGTGATCAGTTCTTCAATTTCAATATCCCGGTTGTCGATGTAAGCAATCGTCCCGTCTACAACTTCAGAGAGGTTGTGAGGGGGCATATTGGTCGCCATACCTACAGCAATCCCGGAGGCTCCATTAATGAGAAGGTTCGGGATTCGTGTTGGCAGTACTGTGGGCTCCTGCAGGGAATCGTCAAAATTGAGTTGGTGATCTACCGTTTCCTTGTCGATATCCGCGAGCATCTCATCGGCAATTCGCCTCATCCGCGCCTCGGTGTACCGCATTGCGGCCGGGCTGTCCCCATCGATGGAACCAAAATTCCCCTGTCCGTCCACCAGCATATATCTCAGGCTCCAGTCCTGGGCCATCCGAACCATGGTATCGTAAACAGAAGTATCCCCATGAGGGTGATATTTACCGAGTACCTCCCCCACGATCCGTGCAGATTTTTTGTGCGCACTGGTCGAGCGAACCCCGAGTTCGTGCATCCCGTAGAGCACCCTGCGGTGCACCGGTTTCAGGCCATCCCGAACATCTGGCAGGGCACGTGACACAATGACCGACATCGAATAATCGATATAGGCCGATTTCATCTCATCTTCTATGTTAATGGGGATCAATTTTTCTCCTTCCGCCATAATGCAACTTTCTTTCTGTTCCTGAGGTTAAAAAATCATGCCAATATACGGAAAAACGGCCTTTTCAGAAGGTGTTATCACCTATTTATTAAGGAATTTATCAACAGGATTCACCCTTTGAAAGGTTGATAAATTAGCCGTTAAAATTTTTGTAATTCTCTCTAATTTTTGTCATTTCGTTTCGCGCGATGGAATATGGGTACGGTATTTGACGTTCTTATAAATAGAATTCGTAATTTTAAAAAGTATTAAGGAGGATTTATGGATGATAATTTTTCACCAAGAGTAAAAGACGTCATTGCCTATAGCAAGGAAGAAGCACTGCGCCTCGGCCACGATTTTATCGGTACCGAGCACCTGATGCTGGGCTTGCTTCGCGATGGAAACGGGAAAGCTATAAGCATTCTCGACGCCATGGAAGTAGATCTGGATCACTTGCGCAGGAAAGTGGAAATTCTGAGTCCGCCGAACCCCAGTGCCACGGCACTCCCGAAGGATAAAAAGAACCTGCACCTGACTCGTCAGGCAGAACGCGCCCTGAAAACCACGTTTCTGGAAGCCAAACTTTTCCAGAGTTCGTCCATCAACACGGCTCACCTGTTGCTCTGTATCCTCCGCAATGAAAACGACCCGACCACCAAATTACTGCACAAGATGAAGGTAGATTACGACGGCGTGAAAGAACAGTTTAAAAGCATGATCACCAGCGATAGCGAGGAGGACTACAGCGATACGCCCTCTGCAGAATCCTTTCCCAGCGACTCAGACGATGTCGGTGAAGGGAAAGAAGGCTCCTACTCGGGTGGGTCAGCGCAGAAGGGAAATAAAAAATCCAAAACACCTGTGCTGGATAATTTCGGGCGCGACCTGACCCAGCTCGCTGAGGAAAACAAACTCGACCCTGTAGTGGGGCGGGAGAAGGAAATCGAGCGCGTTTCACAAATTCTGAGCCGCCGAAAAAAGAACAACCCCCTGCTGATCGGGGAACCCGGAGTGGGTAAGAGTGCCATTGCGGAAGGCCTTGCCCTGCGCATTATCAATAAGAAAGTATCCCGTATCCTGTATAACAAAAGGGTGGTCACCCTGGATCTCGCTTCCCTGGTCGCCGGAACAAAGTACCGCGGACAGTTTGAAGAACGGATGAAGGCAGTGATGAACGAGTTGGAGAAGAATGACGAAGTCATCCTCTTTATCGACGAGATCCACACCATTGTGGGAGCCGGCGGTGCTACGGGCAGCCTGGATGCCTCCAATATGTTTAAACCGGCTCTGGCGCGGGGTGAAATCCAATGTATCGGCGCGACTACCCTGGACGAATACCGACAGTATATCGAAAAAGACGGGGCCCTGGAGCGTCGTTTCCAAAAAGTGATGGTGGAGCCTACCTCTGTTGAGGAAACCATTGAAATCCTACGGAACATCAAAGGCAAATATGAAGACCACCACAACGTCAATTATACCGAAGAGGCTATTGATGCCTGTGTAAAACTGACGAATCGCTATATCACCGACCGCTTCCTTCCGGACAAGGCTATCGATGCCCTGGACGAGGCGGGATCGCGGGTGCACATCATCAATATGGATGTGCCCAAGCAGATCCTCGAGCTCGAAAAGCAACTGGAAGAAGTGCGGGAGCTCAAAAATAGTGTCGTCAAAAAACAGCGGTACGAAGAGGCGGCCAAACTCAGGGACGATGAAAAGCGTCTGGAGAAAGACCTGGCAATCGCCCAGGAGAAATGGGAAGAGGACAGTAAACTCCACCGGGAGACCGTTTCCGAAGAAAGTGTGGCGGATGTCGTTTCCATGATGAGTGGAATACCAGTGAATAAGATTGCCCAGACCGAGAGTAATAAACTCGCCAAATTGCCGGATCTCATTAAAAACAATGTTATCGGGCAGGATGAGGCCGTGGCCAAAGTAGCCAAGGCCATTCAACGCAACCGGGCGGGATTGAAAGATCCGAACAAGCCAATCGGGAGTTTTATTTTCCTGGGGCAAACAGGTGTTGGTAAAACACAATTGGCCAAAGTACTGGCCAAGGAATTATTCGATTCTGAAGACGCCCTGATCCGTATCGACATGAGTGAGTATATGGAGAAGTTTGCGATTTCAAGACTGGTGGGTGCACCTCCCGGGTATGTCGGGTATGAAGAAGGGGGGCAGCTCACTGAAAAAGTGCGCCGCAAACCTTATTCGGTAATACTCCTTGATGAAGTCGAAAAAGCGCATCCGGATGTCTTTAATATGCTCTTGCAGGTTCTGGATGACGGGTTTTTAACCGACAGCCTTGGGCGCAAGATCGATTTCCGCAATACGATCATCATCATGACCTCCAATATCGGGGCCCGACAGATCAAGGATTTTGGCCAGGGCGTCGGATTTGGTACGGCTGCCAAGAAATCCCAGGCGGATTCCCATCAGAAAAGCGTCATCGAAAACGCCCTGAAGAAAGCCTTTGCCCCGGAATTCCTGAACCGTATCGACGATGTCATGGTCTTTAATCCACTGGAGCGGGAGCACATCCACCAGATTATAGATATCGAACTGAGGAAGCTCTATGACCGCATCCGCGACATCGGGTACGAACTGAAGCTGACCGATAAAGCCAAGGATTATATCTCCGATAAAGGTTTTGATAAGGAATACGGCGCCCGTCCGCTCAAACGCGCCATCCAGAAATATATCGAAGACGCTTTGGCTGAGGAAATCGTCAATTCCAAACTGGAAGAAGGGGATAGTATAGAGATGGACCTCGATGAAAAGGGGGATGCCCTGACGATAAACATCACCAAAGCGAGTAAATCCTCGAAGGAAGCATAAGGTTTGTAAGAAAATTAGTTCATAAGGAGTCCTAGAAATGGGACTCCTTTTTTTACACCCCTTCAGAAGTTTCGTAAGAATAACAATACAAGGCCGTAGGGCCGCGACCGTAGAAACGATATTTACGTCTTTAGTCTAAATTTTTTCTGAATCGGACCCCCTCATTTTACTTTCGTCCCGAGACACTAAATGAAAATAGAATGGATTTGGGACCTGCAAAAAAGACGGTAATCGTCCGGGAATACCTGTTGGATGTTGGGAAGATACAGGTATTTGACAATTACCTGGTATCAATATTTGATCAGGGCGCCACCCTGACACTCGAGCGCGCCTATCAAATAATCGGGATCTCTGAAATACACTTCCGGGACAAGAATTTCGGTTTTATCAGCCACAGGATCAACTCCTATGCCATCGACCCGACGGTATACACGTATTTCCGCCAACTCGAAAACCTAAAGGCCTTTGCCGTGGTTTCCAATAAGGAAGTTGACATGCATAATTTCCATATTGAAAAGTTGTTCTACAAAAACCCCATGAAGTATTTTATCGATTACCAGAAAGCGCTGAAATGGGTGCGCAACCGTGTGATCCTAAGCACTCCCGAATAACATAGCCGCCCTTCGCGATTTCCCCAGGGTATCAGGAAGGCTTTTCCGAAGATTCCGAAGGGGACTGAGAACCATTTTGTACCGGTTGCTGAGAACTCTTTTTATCTGGCTCCTTTGAAGACCTGTTTTGTGCTGTTGGTTTTGAACCGTTCTGTGAATGTTGGGAAGGCAATGGCCCGGACAGTTCCCGAAACGCCATTCCAATACCCGAGAGGATATCCGAAGCCGTAAAGGCTTCTTCTCCGGTTTCCCCAACGCGCAGATCTCCTGCTCTTCCATGTAAATAGACCCCGAGCAGGGCTGCCTGCAATGGAGGGTAGCCAGTAGCGAGTATCCCCGTGATCATACCACTGAGTACATCCCCACTTCCCCCGGTAGCCATTCCGGGATTCCCGCTGAGATTAATATAACCCTTCTCCTTCCCTAACACCACCGTATGGGCGCCTTTGATCAAAAGAATACAGCTCCATTTTTTTGCGAATGCCCGAGCCTTTTTAAGCTTTTCAAAATCGTCTTTCCAGGTTCCGATAAGGCGTTTGAGTTCTCCGGGGTGGGGCGTGAGAATACTCTCTTCCGGGATATCCTTCAGGGCTTTCGGATTCAGGCTGAGGATATTCAGGGCATCAGCATCCAGCAGGGTAGGTTCCTTCTGCCTTTTCAGCCAGGCCAGGAAGGCTTTCTGGACGCCGGCCCCCGTCCCCAGGCCCATACCCATGCCAACCGTCTGGCCCGAAGGGACTTCGGGCAAATCGAGATGCTCCTCCATGTCTGAAGTCGTGCGTACCATAATCTCCGGGAGCTGCGTTTGAAGGGGGATATAGCCACAACCCGGCACACAGGCCGTAACCAAACCGGAGCCACATAAAAGAGCTGCCCGGGCGGCGAGGGCTACTGCACCAATTTTACCATAACTCCCCCCGAGAATAAAAGCATGCCCAAAGGTGCCTTTATGGTCGAACTTGGAGCGGGGCCTGTACCAGGATCTCAGCACAGCGGGGTCGAGAAGTTCATATTCGGGCGTAACGGAATCCATATAATCCGTATCCAAACCGATATCCAGGACTTCCCACTGCCGAATCAGGATACCGGTCTGGGGTAGGAAAAAAATGAGTTTCGGTACCTGGAAGGTGAGAATATGATTCGCATGGACCACTTTGCGAAAGTCCTCAGGTATTTCATTCAGGTACATCCCTGAGGGCATATCGATGCTTAGAATAAAGGCGCCCGTGGAATTCAGATGTTCAAAAAGCGTACCGACCCAGGGTTCCGGCGGTCGGTTGAGGCCAATACCAAAAACGCAATCTACAATCAGGTCATCCGGATGTAATTCCGGCAGGGGGCTCCCTTCATCCAGATATTCAGGCCACAGTTTGCGCGCTTTGAGTCGCTTTAGATTCGTGAGAAAATCGGCAGATCTGTGCTCGCTGTACTTCACCACGTAAACCACCAGGTGGTAGCCGTGCTCCGCCAGATGACGGGCGATTACCAACCCATCTCCCCCGTTATTCCCTGTACCACAAAAAACATGGATATTGACCGGATTTCCCTGCAGGCGGTGATGCAGCCAGTCAAAGGCTTTGGTCGCGGCCCGCTCCATTAGTTCGTCAGAAGAGATCTTCTGGGCGGTAAGGGTTTGGGCATCTGCCTCGTAGATTTGTGAACGGTCCAGTATTTTCATGGCTTCGGGCGGCGGAGGTTTGTTCCCTTAAAGGAAATAAATATGAAGGGGATTCAAAAGAAAATTGTCCGTAAATTGATTTCGGGACAATTCCCGTCTTCTTATTGGGTCTGGTTTTGAAATATACTACATTTGGGGGTTTAGCAGTGCGGTAAACCCCTGCCCTACCCGGCTAACCCCATTAAAAAAGGCATAACAAATCCTAATTGTAGGGTTTGGCAGAAATTGGAGGTAAACGGGCTTCGCACCCCGGATCGGTTGTACAACGGGAGGAATTAAAAACACATAGAATAGACAATGCGGGTATTAAAATTTGGCGGGAGTTCTGTGGCGGGCCCGGAGGCAATAGCCGCCACCTATAAAATCGTAGCCCAATCTGAAACCCCTTTGCTTGTGGTCGTTTCAGCTCTTGGCGGGGTTACAGACCTGCTGCTGGATGCCACTCGTCTTGCGGCTTTACAACAAGACGAGTGGCGGGAGTCCCTCGAGGGCATCGAGAAACGATATTTGGATACCGTTCGCGGTTTACTTCCCTTAGAGGCGCAGGCAGGTGTACTCAGCAGGGTCAAGAAGCATCTGAACACCCTGGAGACGCTTTTGGAAGGGGCCTGGCTGATCGGAGAATCCACCCCAAAACTCGGTGATAAAATAGTGAGCTACGGAGAGTTGCTCTCGGCTTTTGTTATTGCGGAGTACTATCGCAGCCAGGGGATTCAGGCGGAATTCCAGGACAGCAGGGAACTCATTGAGACCGATAACACCTTTGGAAATGCGAGGGTAGATCAGGAGAAAACCTATGCCAGGGTTACGGCAAAACTTCAGGGAAATACTCCTGTGGTGGTTCTACCCGGCTTTATCGCTTCCAATGCACAGGGCGATACGACTACCCTGGGTAGGGGTGGGTCGGATTATTCAGCTGCCCTTTTTGCAGGGGCCCTGCAAGCTTCAGAACTGGAAATATGGACGGACGTCAGCGGCATGTATACGGCCAACCCCAAACTGGTTTCAGGCGCCCGCCCAATTCCCACCCTCTCCTATGAAGAGGCGATGGAACTCTCACATTTCGGGGCAAAAGTACTTTACCCCCCTACCATACGCCCTGCCCTGAAGGCAAACATCCCTATCCTGATCCGAAACACTTTCAAACCCGAAGAACCCGGTACCCGGATTGAAGTAGACGGGAATCCCCACGGGCGTACGGTGCGTGGCATCAGTTATGTGCCCGGTATTGCTTTGCTCTCCCTGGAAGGGCCTGGGATGATCGGAATTCCGGGTATCAGCCACCGTTTTTTTGAAGTCCTTTGGCAAAAAGAAATCAATGTGGTTTTTATTACACAGGCATCTTCAGAACATTCCATTTGTGTCGGGATCCGGGAAAACCAGGCATCCGTAGCCTCAGAAGCGGTTAACCTGGCCTTTGAACGGGAAATTGAAAAGGGAGGGATCACCCCGGTTCAGGTCGAGACCGAACTTTCCATCGTTGCCCTGGTGGGAGACCGAATGAAACAACATCAGGGCCTCAGCGGCAGAATGTTCAGCACCCTGGGGAGGAACAATGTAAATATTCGGGCTATCGCACAAGGGGCCTCTGAGCGAAATATTTCAGTAGTCATCGGAAGCAGTGATGTCAAAAAAGCGTTAAACACCCTGCACGAAGCCTTTTTTGAAGAACAGGTCAAGCAGTTAAACCTTTTTGTAATGGGGGTCGGCAATGTCGGTTCCCGCCTGTTAAATCAAATTCTGGAGCAGCAAAAAGTGCTTAAAAAAGAGTACCGGCTCCTGATACGGGTGGTCGGTATTTCAAATTCCCGTAAAATGGTATATCGGGAAAAAGGAATCCCGCTGGATCAGTGGGCCTCAGCGTTAGAAGAAGGGTTGCCCACAAGTCCAAAAGGGTATTTTGACATGGTGCGAAAGGCAAACCTGCGAAACTCCATCTTTGTAGACAATACGGCCAGCGCCGAAATATCGGGCTGGTACGCCGCCTACCTCAAGGAGAGCGTGGCCGTGGTCACCTGTAATAAAATTGCGTGTTCGGATCGCTATTCCCAATATCTGGAGTTGAAGCATTTGGCGCGTACCTATACCGCCCCCTTTCTTTTTGAGACCAATGTCGGGGCGGGTCTTCCGGTGATCGACACTTTAAAGAACCTCGTGCTTTCCGGGGACCGCATTCACAAGATACAGGCTGTTTTATCGGGGAGCTTAAACTTTATTTGGAACACCTACGATGGTACAGACCGTTTTGCTGATGTCGTACGCACCGCCCAAAAGGAAGGTTTTACAGAACCGGATCCGAGAATTGACTTAAGCGGTATCGACGTTATGCGTAAAATCCTGATCCTGGCCCGGGAAAGTGGTTTTGCCCTGGAACTGGACGATATCGAAAACCTCTCTTTCCTGCCGGATGCCGCCCAGAACACCGCGGATACGGAAGTGTTTTACAAGGCCCTGGAGGAGGGGGAACCCCATTTTTCAAGTCTTTTCAAGGCGGCTCATAAAGATGGAAAGCGCCTGAAATACGTAGCTGAATTCAATACGAATTCCGCCTGCGTAAAACTCGAGGCCATTCCCCAGGGACACGATTTTTTTAACCTGAGGGGGAGCGATAATATTGTGTTGTTTTACACAGACCGGTACCCGGAACAACCTTTAATGATCAAAGGGGCCGGAGCAGGGGCAGAAGTGACTGCCTCAGGGTTATTTGCAGATATCATCCGGGCCGGCAATTTCTAACCCCCCCGAAAAAACAATTTATGGAATCTTCAGGCATTGCGATTTTTTCACCGGCGACCATAGCGAATCTCTCCTGTGGCTTTGATGTACTGGGTCTGGCCCTTGAAGGGATCGGCGACCGGATGACGGTAGGCCTCACGCCGGAGCCGGGGGTGCGGATTTCAAGGATCACAGGGGCGAACCTGCCCATGGAGGCCGAAAAAAACGTCGCCGGTGTAGCGGCCATGGCCCTGCTTCAGGCTTCTGATTTTCAGGGCGGGGTAGTCATTGAAATTGAAAAACAAATCCTCCCGGGTAGCGGAATCGGCAGTAGTGCGGCAAGTGCAGCCGGGGCAGTCTGGGCCGTAAACAAATTGCTGGGGGAACCCTTTTCCCCAAAGCGTCTTGTGGGGTTTGCAGCCCTGGGGGAAGCCCTGGCCAGCGGCGCCCCCCATGCCGACAATGTGGCTCCAGCCCTTTATGGTGGGATCACCCTGATCCGCAGTTACGATCCGCTGGATATCGCGCGCATCCACTGCCCTCCCCTGCTCTACGTAACCCTGTTGCATCCCCAGATCGAGTTAAAAACTTCGGATTCCCGCAGCATCCTCAAACGGACCATCACCCTGGAAAAAGGTATACGGCAATGGGGGAATGTGGGTGGCCTGGTAACCGGCCTGTTCACCGAAGACTACGGCCTGATCAGCCGGTCCCTGGAAGATGGTATTATTGAACCCCTCCGCTCCCTGCTGATTCCGGGGTTTGAAGACCTGCGGGAAGCAGCCCTTGGGGCAGGTGCCCTGGGTTTTGGGATCTCCGGATCGGGACCTTCGGTTTTCGCCCTGAGCCGGGGAGAGGAAACAGCCCTGCATACCGAACAAAGCCTTATCTCGTGTTATAATTCCTTAGGCATCCCTTTTAAAACGTATACCTCAGCGATAAATAAAAATGGGGTTCGCCTGTGGAATGAACAGACAGATATTCTCATATAAGCATACCCAGCCATGATGTATTACAGTCTGCAACGACAAGCTCCCGAGGTTTCTTTTAAAGAGGCTGCCCTCCGTGGGATTGCCCCGGACCGGGGACTTTATTTTCCGAAGGAGATCCCGCGGTTTTCCACAGAATTCTGGCAGGAATTACCTAAAAGGGACTTCCTTGAAAGCGCGATGCAGCTCATGCAGGCCTTTACGGGAAAGTCCATTCCACTCCCGGAGCTCAGGGAAATCCTGGAAAAAACCCTGGGTTTTGAGTTCCCCCTGATTCCCCTGGAGGATTCGATTTCAGTTTTGGAACTCTTCCACGGGCCTACCATGGCTTTTAAAGATGTGGGGGCCACCTTTATGGCGGGATGTCTCGGTTATTTCTCCGGGCAGACCGACCTCAAAACAGTGGTGCTGGTCGCTACAAGTGGGGATACCGGGGGCGCCGTGGCCCGTGGATTTTTAAATGTGCCCGGCGTAGAAGTTGTGATCCTCTACCCCAAAGGTAAGGTTAGCGATATACAGGAAAGGCAATTGACCACACTTGGGGCAAATATCCGGGCCCTTCGGGTCCGCGGGACCTTTGACGACTGCCAGGCACTTGTGAAACGGGCTTTTCAGGATCCCGTCCTCTTTGAAAACCAGGCCCTGACCTCTGCCAACAGTATTAATGTAGCCCGATGGCTGCCGCAGATGCTGTACTATGTAAGCGCCATACAGCAGCTTCCTCCTGGGGCCGCCCCTCCGGTTTTTTCAGTACCCAGCGGCAACTTTGGCAATCTGTGTGCCGGCTTGCTGGCATCGCAAATGGGAATGCCCGCTGCGCATTTTATAGCCGCTACAAACCCCAACGATACGATTCCGCGGTATATGGAATCCCGGAATTACGATCCCAAGCCGGCGGTCCCCTCCCTGTCCAACGCCATGGATGTGGCGGACCCGAGTAATTTTGTCCGGATCCGGGAACTATTTAAAAACGATTTTCCAAAACTGGCGGCCAAGCTTTCCGCTTACTCCTATACGGATGAGCAGACGCTCACGGCAATACACACCCTATTCAAATCCTATGCCTATATGGCCGACCCGCACGGAGCCGTCGGGTATCTGGGCCTGGTGAAATACCTGGAAGACCATCCCCACCACACGGGGATCTTTCTGGAGACGGCCCATCCCATTAAGTTCCGTGAGACTGTAGAAACTTGCCTGGATCGGGAACTGGAACTCCCTTTGCAAATCCGCGGACTTCTGGACCGGGAAAAGGTTTTTTCGGATATCAGTACCTATGAGGAATTGAGGGAGGCCTTGCGCTAAACCCCGATTTCACTCCCGGATTCTTCCAACTATTTTCAATACTTTTGCATGCATCTAAAGCCTGGATCTTATGAAAGAAATTGCCCTTTCTGCTACCCACAAAGCCCTTGGGGCCAAAATGGTTCCTTTTGCCGGATACAACATGCCCGTTTCCTACGAAGGCGTAACGGTGGAACACCAAACGGTACGCGAGGGCGTCGGGGTATTTGACGTCTCCCATATGGGGGAATTTCTTATCGAAGGACCCAAGGCCCTGGAACTGATTCAAAAGGTGACATCAAACGATGCTTCCAAACTCGAAGTCGGGCGTGCCCAGTACAGCTGCTTGCCGAACGAAACCGGAGGGGTTGTGGATGACCTGATCGTATACCGGGTAAAACCGGAAACCTACCTGTTGGTGGTCAATGCCTCAAATATCGAGAAGGACTGGGCGCATATTTCCAAATACAATGAAGGGATCGGGGCCGACATGCGGAACCTGTCTGAGGCCTATTCCCTTTTGGCCATACAAGGGCCCAAAGCCGCTGAAGCGATGCAATCCCTCTCCTCAATAGACCTTGCCGGCATTCCTTTCTATCATTTTGAAGTTGGGGATTTTGCAGGCATTCCCCACGTCATTATTTCAGCTACAGGCTACACCGGTTCAGGGGGCTTTGAAATCTATTGCAAGAATGACGAGGTGCAGCAGGTCTGGGATAAGGTACTGGAGGCCGGCGCGTCTTATGGTATTAAACCCATCGGCCTGGCCGCCCGGGATACCCTGCGCCTGGAGATGGGTTACTGTCTCTACGGAAATGATATTGACGATACCACCTCACCCCTGGAAGCCGGGTTGGGCTGGATTACAAAATTCACCAAGGACTTTGTCAACAGCGAGGCCCTTAAAACTCAGAAGGAAACCGGGGTGACCCGTAAACTGGTCGGTTTTGAACTTGCGGACCGCGGGATTCCGAGACAGGGATACACGATCACAGACGCCAACGGTACGCCTATCGGAATGGTTACCTCGGGCACCATGTCTCCTTCCCTGGGTAAAGGGATCGGGATGGGGTATGTCCCCGTTTCCCATGCGAAGCCCGGGACGATTGTCGGGATTCAGATCCGTAAAAAAAACCTGCCTGCTACCGTAGTCCGACCCCCATTCTACAAAGGGTAAGCAGAAACAAACGTGGAGCAAACTGGTAAGCGAATACTGATATTGGGAGGCAGCGGTTTCCTGGGGAACGCCCTGTACAAAGAGCTCTGCAATTACTACAATACTTTTGGTACCTACTGTTCGGCCCGAAGGAGTTTTGAGGGGAACGGGCAGTTTTTCCGATACGATATGCGGGAAGATGATATCCACCGCCTGCTGCAGGAAGTAAAGCCCGACGTGGTCATCTCAGCCCTCCGCGGTGATTTTGCAGCCCAGGTACAAGCCCATGTTCACCTTACAGAATTCATCAGCCGCAAACGGATACGGCTGTTCTTTCTCTCCTCGGCCAATGTATTTGACGCCTATAGCAAATACCCCTCCTACGAATATGATAAAACCCTGTCGGAGAGCATCTACGGCCGGCTGAAGATCCGAATTGAGAATATGTTGCTGCGGCTTCCCGCCCGGAAGTCTGCCATCCTGCGCCTGCCGATGGTCTTTGGGAACACCTCTCCCCGAATCAAAGAAATCAAGGAAGCCCTGCATCAGGAGCAGCCCATTGAGGTATTTCCAAACCTGGTGATGAATGTGACCTCCGATGATAAACTGGCCCAGCAGGTGCATTATATGATCAACCGGAATAAATCCGGGATTTACCACCTGGGCTCCAAAGACCTGGTACACCACGACGATTTCATCCGGGAAATCACCACCCACCTGAGCCCGAAGCACCCTGTATTCAAAAGGGTGTACACCACCAATGAAGAACGTTACCTGGCCGTCCTGCCCAAAGCTCAAATGCTTCCCAAGAACCTGCAATTGGAATATCAGGAAGTAATTGACAACCTGATAAAGCAATAGGCTTTGTACCTTTGGGATTCATTTAAATCTAGTAGCTATGAAAAAACTATCGGAAGCTGAAATCAACCAGAAACTCGAAGCCTTTGATGGATGGGAGCTCAACGACAACGCCCTGGAAACGACCTTTGAATTCCAGAACTTCAAGGAGGCTTTTACCCTGATGACCCGAATCGCATTTGAATGCGAGGCCCAGGACCACCACCCGGACTGGAGTAACGTCTACAACCGCCTGCACATTCGCCTAAACACCCACGACGCCGGGGGCGTCACGGAGAAGGATTTTAAACTGGCGAAAACCATCGAGGCCCTGGTCTCCACAAACCCGGAATGATTTTTTATTTTTGATCCGGTAGCCAAAAAACCGCTGTATGGGAAGAGCATTTGAATTTCGAAAAGGAAGAAAATTAAAGCGATGGGCCGCCATGTCCAAAGCCTTTACCCGAATTGGGAAGGACATTGTCATGGCCGTAAAAGAAGGTGGCCCGGACCCGAACCACAACTCCCGCCTGCGCGCAGTGATCCAGAATGCCAAGGCCGTGAATATGCCCAAGGATAATATTGAGCGGGCGATCAAAAGGGCCTCGGACAAATCCCAGGGCGATTTCAAGGAAGTACTCTTCGAGGGCTATGGCCCCCACGGGAT
>Ga0272441_10002571_pt1 | contig 36391 bp, 34 predicted proteins | sample SSMProp6N_FD_193582 | JGI IMG/M metagenome (GOLD analysis project Ga0272441, IMG submission 193582) | Marine sediment archaeal communities from Little Sippewissett salt marsh, Falmouth, MA, United States - SSM-Prop-6N | ecosystem: Environmental > Aquatic > Marine > Wetlands > Sediment ...
CTGTCGAAGGTGCAGCTGCCCGAGTATTTTTTGAAGGTGTGGACCCGACGGACCGAAACGCCGTTCGGGGAGAACTGGTATCCTCTCCCCAAGTTTGCGCTCCATTAGAAGGGGCGGCGGAGCCTGATTTTATGCCCTTGGATGACCACCCCTAAGCTTTGGGGGAGTTAAAAAATGAAAGCCCTGGATAATTCAAAAAAACGGGACAAAATGAGGCTGTCAGGCGATTCAAGACGAATCTCCCGGTTGTCGATCTTCACGGGATACGGCTGAATATAAACCGGATGCTGCTGAACGAATCCAATCGACAGGAGAATCGTTTCCTCTGCATGGGGCATGCCATACATCCCCGGAAAGAGAAAGTTGCCCAGACTGTAGGCGATCAATCCGCCGTTGTATGCCTCCATACCCTGCAGAACATGGGGATGGTGTGCCATGAGTATATCCGCACCTGCATCGATACAGGACCGGTAAAACTCCTTTTGTTCATCTGACGGAGTGTCTTCCCATTCCTGTCCTCCGTGGGCGATGACGATATCGATATTATCTTGGCCCGAGAACTGCCGTATAACAGATAAAACCCTCGGACCGGAGAAGATGATCCCCGGGCGGTCTTCCCTGACTCCTGCCTGACTTCTGCCGTCGAATCCGTTTTTTTCCCGGGGATATGCACCGACCGAAAGGACCTTCAAAGGAATTGCGCGAATTTCTGTCACATATGGAGTGAATGCTGCTTCCGGAGACAGACCTGCTCCGGAAGTTGCAATTCCGTTCCGTTTCAGATGATCGAGGGTATCTGTGAATCCTTCGGTGCCGTAATCATAGCAGTGATTGTTCGTTATTGATACATAGTCGAAACCTGCGGATTTGAGCCAGGGCAGGACCTGGGGAGAAAAGCGGAAATTGTAGGATTTCGGAGTCGGAATACCTCCCTCCGTGACGGCTCCCTCCAGATTACCGATCAGGTAATCCTGGGCTCTTAAAACCGGCAGGGTGTCATTGAAAATCTCCTGAAGACCCTGTTCACCCCGGGCGATAAAGATATCCTCTATCCCGCGTTGAAGCATCATGTCTCCGACGCCGCCTACCCAGACGACGTCGGGTTCCACTGCTTCAACCGACCCGGCAGCTGTTTTCTGGAGGTCCCGGACCCACTCCATGAGGATATGTCTTCGGGTTTCATCTGTTCTTGATCCTTCAGTCCCGGACTTATCCGAAAATCGGAGGAAAACATTCCGGATCAGAGGATACTGCTCATCATCGATGAAGAGCCCGTTTACCGGCAGCCCTTTTAAGGGCAGAACATCCTCATGGATTGTCCGCAGGGGAAGTTGAAGCGCCGTTTGCATGTCGATGCTTGTTCTGGTATCCAGAAGGGGAACAACCGGGATCAAAGGTTCCCGGCTGAGGAGAAAAGTATCTTTTCCGGCAGCTTCGGATTGCTCTATCCGGCCCGGTTCGCCTGCATAGATTTCCAGTTCGATCGGCCGCTGTGTCTGCGTCGGCGATTCTGTCCCGGCTCCAGAGACGAAACCTTCCGGCAGGGGATGATTCTGCAGGATTGAATTCCATGCAAGCCGGCATTCCGGCTCAACGGAGATTATGAGAGGTACAGGGGCGGATGTATCGGATGTCACGATGGCTGCTCCTTCTTCTCCGGAGGGGGAGCAGCTGAGGGTGGAAAAAAGGATGAAAACTGTAAGGAGAAGCATTTTAACCGGATGTATCCCGAGGGCCGGCTGAATCTTCCGTGCGGATGTTTTCACTGACGGTGTTTCCCTTTTCAATAAGCTGCAGAACAGAAAGCTGATCAAGGTTTCTCCTCCCCTGCTGTATGGATTGTTGTACTATCTTCCGGGCTGCTGTATATCCTGCGTCACCATCTGCCGAAGGCGAAGGCCCGTAGAGAACATCCACGACCTCGGCGACGGAGGTTCGTGAGAGGTCTTTTTTTGGCAGGATATGAGGATTCGCGTTCGGTGATTTAAAGATTAAACCTCCCTGCTCCAGTTCGCTGGTAAAAAATTCGATCAGATTGGTGGTAACTGAAAAACGGTCCGCCAGTGCTTTGATGTGGGGAGGTTCCGCTCCTTCATAAAAAATCTTTGCAATATGGAGATACATCTGCAGTCCCAGAAGGATCTGCTGCCGGGGCGGCATATGACCCCCGTGCTGTTCACGCCAGGAGAATCGTCGGTGCTGATGAACATAGGTTATTTCGGAGGCCAGGAAAATAATCGACCATATGATCGAAAGCCAGATGAGTAAAATGGGAACGGCAGCGATGGATCCGTAGATAAGCGAAAGACGGATCATATAGTTCGTTCCATCGATGAATACAATACGGGTTACGCCCCAGAAGACAGTCCCTACGGCAGCGCCGATCAGGCTGCTCTTCAGATTGACCTTGGCCGAGGGGATGACATAGACAAGCAGCCAGATTGTCATGAAGATGAACAATCCCGGAGTAAGCCGTACCATCCCCCTCAGGAGGGCGGAAAGGTCAGGAGAGCCTGAAATGATCCGGCGGATGGTGTGGCCGAAGGAAAAACTCGATCCGATGAGCAGTGTACTGAGTACGATAACTGCGAGATACATAAGAAAATTCCGTATGAAACCCCGTCGTGAGGAGCTTCCCCAGATACTGTTTATGTTGGTGGTAATTCCGTTGAGGAGCAGCATCGAGGTGATTGCGAAAAAGAGAAGTCCCACTACTCCCAGGGCCCGTGTATTATCGATGAACCTTTCGATATACAGCATGACATCTTCGGTCCTGGTGGGCATGAGAAAATCGATGAGGAACTGCTGGAGCTGCACTTTGGCATCTTCAAAAGCACCGAAACCTGTGAAGAGGGAAAAAATAAAAGCGGTCAGGGGAACCAGGGCCAGAAGAGTGGAAAATGCGAGGCTGGAAGCCCTCAGCATGCAGTGATCGAGGATAAACTCTCGAACTACCCTGTGCAGGAATACCTGAAGGTTCTGAATACTGGCTTCAATAGCGGTGCTCAGGGAGCCTCGTTTTTTCATATGAGCTTAGTATAAGGAAATGAAAGGAAAAAACAAGGGCTTCCTCTGAGGAGAAAAGCCCTTATTTTGTTACAGCCTCCGAATAACCCTTAGTCGAGTTTCCGGACCTCCAGATTATCAAAGCTTACAGCCAGGCTGTTTGAACGGAGGGACAGAAAATTTCCCTTCCCCGGTGCCTTGTTCAGATAGAACCGTATATACATTCCTTCGCGGGTGGGATCCCAGACTTTGACGAGCCCCGAATCTCCGTCGATCTGGATCTTCACGGGAATTGTCAGCTTCATATTATCCATCGTAAGAACACGGGAATCGAGACCAATGTCGTAGCCGTCTATCAGTTCCATGTTTGAATGTCCGACACTCTGATATACCTGAGCACGAAAACCGGCATTACCGTATGAAGGGTTTTCATCATAGTTGAGCCATAGCAGGAATGACTCCCCGTTTCCCCAGGATTTACCGTTATGGGCCTCATCAACAAAGACCTGAATACCGAAACCTCCCATACGGTCTACCAAACCCCCGCCTTCATAACGGACATCGAAGGTATATTCCATCAGTCCTTCCTGCATAGCTCTGAAATTCACCTTGGCCAGTCTTTCCTGTGTGTCTGTCTGGTAGAGTCGGTTATTTAGGACCGTCCATTCTCCATAATCTCCGGCAGCCGACATACTATACTGAAATTTGGCCGACAGCACTTTGGTTTCTGCTGTGATGAAGCTGGTGCTTACCATGAGGAGGGTAAGGCAGATCATCACAAAGACAACTCTTTTACTCATACTTCGTCTCCCTTTTGCTTAATTTTTGAGAATTTTGATTTACCCATGTAAAATTCAAACAAATGAAAAAATTACAGGTTACATGAAGCAGGATGAAAATTCCGTTCATGTCATATTATAATATTGATACAGGCAATCTCTCCTGCTAAGGTAGAGGGAAGTCCGAAAAACGCTTTCCGTGATAGGTATTCGATGAAAAAGATGGAATCACTGATAACAGAACTCCAGAAAGACTCCCGGTTCGTGAAACAGGTCACGCGCTGGCATATACAACCGCCCCTGGATGGAAGCTTCACCGATCTGCCGGGAGATTTAGCGGCACCGCTTCGACTCCTCCTAGAAAAAAGAAATATTCATCAGCTTTACAGTCATCAGGCGGAAGCATACCGGGAAGCCAGGGAGGGGAGGAATATCGTTGTTGTTACCCCCACCGCCAGCGGCAAAACCCTCTCATACAATCTGCCGGTGGTACAGACCCTTCTGGAGCATCCGGAAATGCGTGCCCTCTATCTGTTCCCCACCAAGGCACTGAGCCAGGATCAGCAGGCGGAACTCAATGAAATTGTGATGGGAGGTGTACTGCCGCTGAAAGTCGCAACCTACGATGGCGATACCCCCCGTTCTGTACGGGTATCCGCCCGTGATACCGGAAGGATTGTGATATCGAATCCCGATATGCTCCATGCGGGAGTGCTTCCGAATCATCCGAAATGGATTAAATTCCTGAGTAACCTCCGGTATATTGTAATAGATGAAGTCCACTTCTATCGGGGGATTTTCGGCTCCCACATGACGAACCTGATTCGCCGTCTGAAGCGGATCGCCCGATTCTACGGGAGCTCCCCCCAGTTTATTCTCTGTTCCGCTACTATCGGAAATCCCCGGGAGCTGGCCGAACGGATTATCGAGGAAGAGGTGAGGCTGATCGACAACAACGGAGCTCCCTCCGGTGAGAAGCACATGATAATGTACAATCCACCGCTGATCGACCCGGTCCAGGGTATCCGCAGGGGGGTCGTTCTGGAGTCAAGAAATATTGCTGTGCGGTTTCTCCGCAGTCGGATAAAGACCATCGTATTCGCCCGCTCACGTCTCCGGACGGAACTGATAGCCTCATATATCAGAAAAAGCATCGCCAATCGCTACAATGAAAATGAGCGGTTGAGGATAGAATCGTACCGGGGAGGATATTTACCGAACGAGAGGAGAAGTATAGAAAAGGGCCTGCGTGAAGGCTCCGTGCACGGAGTGGTTTCCACCAATGCCCTCGAACTCGGTATTGACATCGGGGCCCTCGATGCGGTTGTTCTGGCCGGAATACCGGCATCGATTGCCTCCACGTGGCAGCAGTCCGGGAGGGCGGGGCGGCGGTCCAGCGTTTCCGCTGCGGTCCTCATAGCCTCCGCGTCACCGACCGACCAGTTTCTCGTGAAGCATCCCGATTATTTTTTCGGAAGAAGTCCCGAGTCTGCCTGGGTGAATCCCGACAATCTCTATATTCTGATGGACCATCTCAAATGTGCGGTATTCGAACTGCCTTTTGAATCAGAAGAGAGTTTCGGCAATGCTTCGGCGGGCGGCGAACTGGATGAACTGCTGGCCTACCTCGAGGAATCCGGTACGGTTAGAAAAGCGGCGGGCCGGTGGTACTGGTCGGGAACCGGCTACCCCGCGGAGGAAGTCAGTCTCCGGACGAGTTCTCCCAGGAGTGTTGTTATTATCGATGCAAGCAGGGGCAGGAACGAGGTAATAGGAGAGATGGATGTCCCCTCGGCCAAGGAACTTCTCTTTCCCAACGCCGTCTACCTGCACCGGGGACGTCAGTTCACTTCTCTGGATCTGGATCTGGAAAACCTGAAATGCCACATCAGAGAGTCCAAACTCAATTACTACACCGATTCGGTGGTCAAGACGGACATCAAGGTCCTGGAAATCGACTCCTCCGTAATATTGCCGGAGATGAGACTGCTGCTGGGGGACGTCCTGGTACGAAGTCAGGTGGCGAAGTATAAAAAACTGAAATTCGGTACCCACGAGAATCTCGGTTACGGGGATATCCACCTGCCGGAGGAGGAGATCCATACCCGTTCTTCCATCATTGTGTTTGAAGAAGGGACCGGTATCCATGCCGCTCTTGAAGAGGTTCCTCAGGAAGTGCGTGAGCATGTCATCGCGCATATCGGAACCCTCATAAAGAATGTAGCCCCGGTGTTCCTCCTTTGCGAGCGATCGGATATCGGCATAGCGGAACGTTTGAAGGATCCCTTTACAGGAAAACCCTCAGTGTACATCTATGACAACGCTCCGGGAGGTACCGGTCTTGCCGAGGGTTTTGCTGATCAGAAGGACCGTATTCTCAAGGCGGCTTTTGATCTGGTCAGGGAATGCGACTGTGAACATGGTTGTCCAAGCTGCATCGGCCCGGTGGATGACAGGATCATGACAGGGGATGAAATCCCTGACCGAAAACAGATTGTGATTTCCCTGCTCGGGGAATTGGTTCCCCCGGTACCCTAGATGGCCAGGCTTTCCTCACGGCTGAAACAGATGCGTGACCTGCGGGACAAATCCCCTTCCCCCGGGGGTACCTCACCGCGGCTCGGCGGTAAGACTCAGGGAAAAGCGTTTTCTCCGGATGAGCTTGGTAAAGGATGGGTACGGATCGCTCCTTATGTATGGAAAAAGGTGAGCTCCGTCTCTCTCGGTACTCTTCCTTCGAGCTTCCCGGGACTTTTTCTGAAAAGCCCGAAGGACCTGAGCCGGCTTGTTATGTATGATTTCGAAACCACGGGACTATCGGGGGGAGCGGGAACCATCATCTTCCTGGCCGGCTTCGGGATGATAGCCGGTCAGAATTTCAGGATTGAACAGTTGTTTTTAGCTGACTATCCGGGAGAACCCGATTTCCTCCGGGAAATCTCGAACCGGCTGAAATCGGAAAATATATATGTATCCTACAATGGAAAGAGTTTCGACCGGAACATCCTGATGAACCGATTCAGACTCAACCATCTCGAAGGTGAAATGCCCCTTCAGCTCGATCTCCTCTATCCGGCGCGCACCCTCTGGAAAAGGGCCCTCGATACCTGCAGTCTCGGACAGATCGAGCGGGACGTCCTTGATATCACCAGGGAGGAGGATATCCCGGGGATCCTTATCCCCCAATGCTATCAGGATTTCCTGAACCGCCGGGACCGGATGTGTATGCGGAAGGTTGCCGCCCACCACCTCCAGGATGTCATTTCCCTCCTGCGGCTCCTATTCTTTTTCGAAAACGCCGTGGTGAATCCGGCCGCTCTGAAGCACCCCGAGGCGAGAGAAGGCCTTGGGATACTGCTGCTCCGGGAGAGGGACCGGAGAGGTCTGCCGATATTGGAGGAAGAACTGGCTGAGGGGGCGGAGCGGTCGGGGACCGTACTTGCTCTTCATTACAAGCGGACAGGTGATACTGTCTCCTTCGAGCGGGTTCTGAATCGTATGATAGAGTTGGGGGAAGGTTTGTTCCAGTGTATTGAGATGGCGAAATTTCTCGAACACCGGCAGAAACAGCCGGAAAAGGCCCTCGTTTTTGTTGAAAAATTATTACGGAGGAAAAAGTATCTCAGTCCGGCTCAACTGGAAGGGCTTATTCATCGAAAAAAGAGGCTGGAAAGGAAATGCCGGGGTGTATGAAGAGTGCCTGAGGGCGCTGCTGTCATTTCCCGGAATTATCAGCTTTATTCCAGAAGTCTTTCAAAGAGACGAATGTATTCCTGTGCTGAATCAGTCCAGGAGAAATGCTGTTCCATTGCCCTTTTCTGGAGTATCCGGTATTCCTCAGGGTGTTCATACCAGGTTGAAACCGCCCATTCGGTGGTATGGAAAATGCTTTCCGGTGAAATATCATCAAACATGAACCCGGTCCCTTCACTGGTACCGGGTTTATAGTTGCGAACGGTGTCGGCAAGACCACCGGTGTTTCTCACTATGGGAAGGGCCCCGTACCTCAGCGAATAGATCTGGTTCAGGCCGCAGGGTTCGTAGCGGCTGGGCATCAGAAAAAAATCTGAACCGGCTTCGATCAGATGGGCAAGGGAATTACTGAAGGTAAGCAGAACCTTCAAATTCGGCAGTTCCTTCTGGAATTTCTCGAGTTCTTCTTCGATCCAGGTTTCTCCGGTACCCAGTACCACGACCTGCACAGCCATCTCCTGACAGATCCTTTTCAACGCCCCCCGGTGCGGATCACAGAGTTCGTAAAATCCTTTTTGCGCTGCCAGTCTGCTGATCAATCCGATGAGCGGCACCTCGCTGCTCACCGGCAGACCAACCTTTTTTTGCAGGGCTGTCTTGGCTTTGATCTTCCCGCTTCTATTCTCCGCGGAATAGGCGGCCGGAATATGAGGATCCCCGGCCGGATCCCATTCCGAATAGTCCGCGCCGTTGAGAATCCCGTAGAGAATCGCGCTTCTTTCTCTCAGATACGATTCCATTCCGTGGCCGAATTCGGGTGTCTGAATTTCCCTTGCGTAGGTTGGAGAGACTGTCGTGATGGCATCAGCATTCAGCAGGCCGCATTTCATGAAATTCAAGGAACCGTTTGCCGGCGTCTCCTCGGAATGAAAAACCTCCCAGCTCAGCTGCAGGGTATGCAGATCATGTTTTGAAAAGATTCCCTGATATCCGATGTTGTGAATGGTAAATACGCTTTTCGTGTTGTGGAAATACCCGGACATTTCATATTCCCTCATATATCCGCTTATCAGTGCTGTCTGCCAGTCATGGCTGTGCAGAATGTCGGGGATCCAGTCGATCTGTTTGCAGAGGAAGAAAACCGCTCTGCAGAAAAGCCCGAAACGGAGATGATTATCCCGGTATGGATGGCTTCCATCGTGGCCGTACAGTCCCGGACGTTTGGAAAAAAGCGGGTGTTTGATGAAATAGACCGGAACCTCTGAGGAGGAGAGAGATCCTTCAAGGACTTCGATTTTCTCTGTTCCGAAGCCGATGGGTACCTTCAGTTCTGATACGGCAGGTTTCAGAGCCTGTACGGAAATGGAGGCATAGAGGGGCAGGCAAATCCGTACATCATGCCCGTCGTCAGCCAGGCTTGCCGAAAGAGTACCCACAACATCCGCCAGACCGCCGGATTTCGCGAATGGTACAGCCTCACTTGAAACCATGCATATTTTCATAGGTCCCCCGTTTTGTATTGTATATGATGTGTACCCTGTTCAGTCAAGTTGCGTATAGACTATTTGAAATTCATCGATAATCCGAAATCCCAGTTTTTTATAGAGATGAACTGCCGGGGCATTGGTTCTGCGGACAAACAAAACTGCTCCATGACCTTTGCTGTAAATCTCCTCGAGGAGCCGGAGCATCAATGCCCGGGCGATTCCCCTTCCCCGGAATTTCTTGTCGGTATAGACTCCGCCGATCTGGGAATTATGAAAACCGATCGCGTTGGTACCTGCTTTTGCCACGACGAAGCCGTTCATACTGCCGAAGAGAATATACTGGCTCTGGATCAGCCGCTTGAAATGGACGATATGGGCTGCCGGGCTGAAACGTTCGGGATGTACAAGCACTTCTTCATACTGATACTCCACTTCCAGAGGATACACCATCTGCAGTTCTCCGGGACCCAGGGTTTGGATTTTCAGGTTCGGGGTGAATATATTGCGGGGAAGAGGGAGGTTTTCGGATCTGAACATAAGGTGATACCGTATGGATGCATCGATCCGCTCTCTCAGAGCTCTTTCATATTGCTGTACTGTGGAAGATATACCCAGGATGCAGTAGATTTTTCGGCTGTAGTGATAATAATTATTCAGTATTTCGCTGATACTTTCGGGGGGCAGGGGCGAGTCCTGTTTGTGCACCGGAAGTATCATTCCCCTGGAAGTCATCAGTACCGCGGCAATGATCTCATCTCCGCTTATCGGAGGAAGGTTACCGACTCTTCCCTGCTGCTCTCCGGTCAGAATGCTGTGAGGGCCTTCTCTTTCCTCCTTCACCGCAGCGAAGATGATAGCTTCTCTTTTTGGCGGAAGGCAGGTTTTTCCATTAGAGATGAGCCGGGAGGTAAAGCTGAGACAGAGGGGCTCGAGAGGAAGCAGAAAATTAATGAGTCCGGGCAGATCTTTTTCTGTCATTCTACGCCAGTACAAGATTTTCACTCCTGAAACATACGGATCGGTACGGTGCCTTCGGCAGGGATTTCTCCCCGAAGAGCCGCGAAGCCGGCCAGAAAGGAATCCCTGCCGGTCCCGTACACAGCCAGGGCTGTTGTGATTCCCGGTATATCCCGGAGATATACCGGTGTCAGTACCGATAAAACGATGCATTCCTTTTCGGATGCCCTCAAAGCCTCCAGTACTTCGGCGCTGTTGGGATTTGCCAGACAGAAAAGGATCGTGGAGTAGGTTTCGGCTTTTTTGAGCAGCTCCTGAATGTATCGGTCTTCAGCATGATAAAAGGGAGTGTAGGGGTAGTAGAAGCTGTCGGCTTTCGGGAAGAATTCTCTTCCAGCCTGCAGAAAAGCGGGGAGCTGGGAAACCAGAAGTACTCCCGTCCCGTCGCTGTCAAAGGGAATCCTTTCTGATTGAATGAGAGATACACTGCGACAGGCCTGACTGAAGAAAAAGCTCCTCCCCTCAGAGCTCGGAATCCCCTCTTCGATGGCCGATATATCCGGTTCCAGGGGTACTGAATTCTCCTGTCTGAGGTAGTCAAGTTTGACACGAAGAATTCTGAGTACCGATTGACGGAGAAGCCGGCGAAACTCCCCATCCTCCTGCATTTTCCGGTAGAGCAGGTCCCATACCTTCTGATGCATGAGATGGTCGTGGGAGATCATGATCATATCATTCCCGGCTTCTATTGCCATAAGGCAGGATTCCGAAATACCGTTCCCGTTGTGGAGTACTCCGTTCATACGCATGTCATCAGTTATCACTATCCCCTCAAAACCCAGTTTTTCCCTCAGCACCTCCCGGAGAAAGAAGGAGGAAAGGGAAGCCGGAATAGTCTCATCGATTATATTCGGAAAGGCGAGATGGGCGCTCATGATGGCGGGCAAATCGTTTTTAATCAGAAAACGGTAGGGAAGGAGGTCCCGGTTCCAGAGGGTCTCAAAATCGGTAAAGATTTTAGGGAGTGTCCCGTGGGAATCTTCGGCAGCATTTCCGTGACCCGGGAAATGTTTCGCGGTGCAGATAATCCCTGATTTCTGCATGCCCCGATAGTAGGCAAGGGCGAGATTGGCGGTCTGTAATGGATCTTCGGAGAAGGACCGCGGTCCGATGACATGGGCCTCTTTATTCGTATAAACATCAACGGTAGGCGCGAAATTCATGTTGATACCGATCAGGCTCAGTTCATCACCGATATACTTCCCCGTATGATAGGCATCGTAGGGCGTTCCGCTTGCTCCGACGGCTATATTGCCCGGGGTAATACTCGTATCACCCTTCACATGCCTGACCCAGCCGCCTTCCTGATCGGTGGCGATGAAAAGGGGAATCTTTAACCTGGTTCGGCCGGCTTCACTCTGCATCCGACCGATACTGCGGCCGAGCTCACTCAGGTTTTCCGCGTTCCATCCGAATATTTTTACACCGCCGATTTTTTTATCCCGTATCCAATGGAGGATTTCCGGCGAGGGGCTGCGTCCGAAATATCCCAGCATGAAAATCTGACCGAGCAATTCCTCATCATCCATGGCGGCGACGATTTCTCCGGCCAGTGCTGCCGTATCACCGGCTGAATAAAAATCGGGAGCCGCCCAGAGTGGGACGGCCCCGGTTATGATCATTATACCAATCAGGCAGCTGCTTACTTTGTAAAATGCAACAATACTCCGCTTCATGTATTACCACTGGAAAAGATATTTATACATATGCCTGTCCTTTTATAGCATCGATACGCTGGGTCGCGCAATGGGTGGCGACGGCCCCTTCACCTGCGGCAACGACGAGTTGACGAAAAGGGGTGGACCGGACGTCTCCTGCTGCGTACAGCCCTTCAATCTCTGTTTCCATATTCTGATCTGTTTTTATATAACCGCCGTCGTCTTTGGGCAGTTCAGGCACGAGGGAGGTCTGAGGGATGGACCCGGCGAAGATGAAAACAGCTTCAAACTCCTCCTCATAGGTTTCACCCGTTTTGTTGTTCACCAGAGCCACCTTATCCACCTTCATATTCCCCTTGATCTCCCGGACCTCGGTATTGAATCTTACCTCGATATTCGGATTTCCAAGCACCCGGTCAGCCAGGGACTTCTGAGCCCGGAACCGGTCCCTCCGGTGGATCATTACCACCTGATCCGTGAGGTTCGCCAGGTAGGAAGCCTCATCACAGGCAGCGTCACCGCCGCCGACTACGAGCATCTTTTTGTTCTTGAAAAAGGGACCGTCACAGGTGGCGCAGTAGGATACTCCCCGTCCGGAAAATTCCTTTTCGCCGGGGACATCGAGTTTCCGGTGCTGGGCGCCGGTGCTCAGAATAACGGCATATGTGGTATAAGTGCCTTTGCCGGTTTCGATCGTAAATATATCACCATCCTTTTTGATGGAACTGGCAGTGGTAATGAGAAATTCCGCTCCGAAATTTTTGGCCTGCTCTTCAAGAAGCTGGGCGAACTCTCCTCCGTTGATCGGCTCGGGAAAACCCGGATAATTTTCAAGGTCGCCGATGATCAGGCACTGACCTCCTGCCGCCATCTGTTCGATGACCATCACTTTCAGATTGGCCCTGGCGGCATATTGGGCGGCACTCAATCCGGCGGCTCCCCCTCCGATTATAATAAGGTCCTTATCTACCTGCATGTGTCTTCCTCCTGTTGTAATTGCGTAAAAGAGATATTGATATTTCAATCTTTATGGTTTTAATATAAGAATTTTAATATTTAGAATCAAGCCGGCTGTAATACTTTGTAAGACCTTTTGCTTTCCCTCCAGTTTTTCTAAACATTCATTATTCTCCGTCGATGATAGAACTAGGAGAAATGAATGACAAAGACAGCAGATCAGCTCACAGTGATCCTTGGACAGGAAATAGACGGTTTCGTCTCGGCGGTGGAACAGGCCGGGGAATTGAGAAACAGTATTTTCAAACACGACTGGAAGAAGCTTTCACAGACCCTTGAAAAGATGGAACATGTAAGCGGGTATCTGGCTGCTCTTGAAAAAGAGAGGGCCCATGTTTTTTCCAAGCTCAGATCCGAGGTAGGAGCAAAAACTACGGCTGGATTCTACACCGTGGTTGTGCACCTCGAACAAGAACGGCAGGAGAGACTATCAGGGCAGTTTCGGGAATTGAAAAACCTGGTCCTGCAGCTCCAGGGTGTGATCTGGTCCATTGATGCCTATACCCGGACGCTTTCAACTACGATATATGAAATTCTTCAGGAAATCTTTCCCCACCGCAGAGGAACGATGTATTCCAAATCAGGCCGCAAACGGAAGAGCGGCAATGATCCGTTGGTTGTAAACCGACATCTATAAAGGAGTACGCCATGCATTCAACCTTTACAGGGATTGAAATAGGAAAAAGAAGCCTCATCGCCCACAACCAGGGTATGTCGACCATAGGTCACAATCTGGGTAACGCGGCTGTGGATGGGTACAGCCGCCAGCGGGTGGAAATGAAGGCTTTCGATCCGATCTTCATGCCCGGACTGAACAGGGCTGAAACTGCCGGGCAGCTCGGTCAGGGGGTAACTGCCGAGCGCATCGAGAGAATCCATGATGAGATACTCGAAGGCCGGATTGTAGCTCAGGCAAACGGAAAAGGATACTGGGAAGAAAGGGATAAATATATTCTCATGGTGGAGCAGGTGTACAATGAACCGGAGGATATATCGGTCCGGGCCCTCATGGACCGTTTCTGGGAGTCCTGGCAGGAACTTTCCATGTATCCGGAGCAGACGTCCGCCAGGCATGCCGTTCTGCAGCGGGGACAAAGTCTCATGGACGGGATCCACCGCAGGTACGAGGGGCTTTCCCGGATCCGGGATATGCTTGAAGAAGATGTGACGGTCACCGTCGACAGGATAAACTCAATCCTGAGCGAAGTTTCCGGTATAAACGAAGAGATTGTGAAAATAGAGGCGATGGGAGATAATCCGAACGACCTTCTGGATCAGCGGGACAGGCTCGTCAAGGAACTTTCATCCCTGGTAAACATCACCGTAGACGGCAGAGACCCGGATGAGTTCACCATACATACCGGGGGGATGCACCTCCTGCAGGGGAGAGTCGCCCACTTCCTGAATGCCGAACCGAACACGGAAAACGAAGGATATTCGGATGTACGATGGCGGATCTCCGGAGAACAGTATCTTCCCGAAGGGGGAGAGCTGGGGGCCCTGCTGGAGCTCAGAGACGGCGACCTCCGGGAGGAGATCCAGGACCTGGATATGATGACGGTGAATTTCATCGACATGGTGAACAGCCTTCACCGGGACGGGTACGGTAAAAACGGAAAAACCGGACAGGATTTCTTTTCCGAATGGCCTTTTGTAAACAATGTGACGGGCAATTACGACCGAAACGGTGACGGGGAGTTTGATTCCACCTATCTTTTTCGTGTTTCAGGATCCAATTCCCTGATCGAGCAGCAGCAGATCGGGCTCCGGGGCACTCTCCGGCTTTCCGGTCCGGGAGAGGATGTGGAGATTGACTATTTCCCCACCGACACCGTGGAGGACCTGATAAAGCGGATCAACACTTCGGGGTCCGAGGTGGTAGCCCGGCTGGATCGGAATGGAATCCTCAATCTGAAAGCTTCGCCGGCGGCGGTGATCGAGAATCCCGATTTTGTCATCCGGCACATTGAGGATTCCGGCCAGTTTCTGGCCGGATATGCCGGGATTCTGGCACAGAACGGACCTGAAGGAGCATATGACTGGGCCCAGGCGGATGCTGTTACCGCTCTCCGGGGAGAAGGTCTGAACTATGCAGTCGCTCCTCTTGCCCATCCCTCCGGATGGATCGAAATAGATCCGGCTGTCGCCGTAGATCCTGATACGATCGCAGCAGGATTCGGCAGAGATGGAGAGAACGCCGAAATTGGTGACGGCGCCGCCGCTCTCGCTATCGCCCAGCTGCGTACCGGTGATGTGATGGTGGGGCGTTTCTCCGGATTTACCGACTACTTTTCTCAGGCTGTCGCAAAAGCCGGATTGAAGGGAGAAGCGGCGGAAAGGGCCTTCGAAACGGAAAAGGAAATCATGCAGGAATTGGAAACGATGAAGGACTCAATATCAGGGGTCAACATCGATGAGGAACTTTCGCAGATGATAAAATTTCAGCACGGGTATGCGGCGGCATCCCGATTCATCTCAGAGGTCAACGACATGCTTGATACCATTATCAACCGCATGGGGGTTTAATAGATGGAACGTATCAGCAGTAATATGAGTATAAACGATATGCAGTATCAGCTGCAGAAGAGAAATGAGAGCATGTATGAGCTCAACAATAAAATGGGCTCTCAAACCAGGCTCTATTCTCTGCGGGATGATCCTCTTGCGGCGGCACATTCGACGAGGTATCTCTCAAAAATCGATCACCTGCAGCGCTATGCGCTGAACGCGGAACGGGTACAGGGGGATTTCCGGGTGGTCGAAGGATATATGCAGAGTGCCAACAATGTTCTTCACCGTATACGGGAGTTAGCCGTCCAGGGGGCCAATGATACCTTCACCCCTGAGGATAAGCAGGCCATGGGACAGGAGATCAATCAACTTCTCAATGAACTGATTGAAATAGCGAACGTGAAACATGCCGACGGGACTTCCATGTTTGCCGGGGACAAGACATCAACGACACCTTTCCGGGTACTGAAGGGAAATGTAGAGGGCATGGACCGCATGGTCGTGCGATCCGTGGAGTATCGCGGTTCGATTAAACCCTCCAAAGTCGAGATCGGACAGGAAAGCTATGTCAGTAAACATTTTGTCGGCAGTGAAGTGTTCTGGGCGGAGCAGCAGCAGATTTTTTCAGATGTGAATGCCCAGGAATACACTGTCACCGACGATACCTATCTGCGGATTGACGGATAGGTCATTAACCTGGATGCAGGGGACAATATCCACACTATCATCGCCAAGATCAACAGTTCCAATGCCCAGGTGAAGGCGGGACTCGATCCGGTAAAGAATTCAGTTACTCTCAGTACCACGTCCCCCCACCAGCTCTGGCTGGAGGATGCACCGGAGAGCTCGGTTTTAAGGGACCTGGGAGTGATCGGAGGTGTCGGGAAACCCCCATTCAATATTTCAGAAAATGCGGACAGCACCGGCGGCTCTCTCTTTGACATGGTCACATACCTCCGGGATCAATTATTTCAGGGGGATACCATCGATATCGGCGGCGGTGCCCTGAAGGGGATCGATCTGGCCCAAAGCAAGCTGGTGGATGCCATGTCGGATTTGGGGGCCCAGGATGAGAGGCTCCAGGTGACCATGCGGAGGATAGCGTACGAGGTCCCGCAGCTGCAGGAACAGAATTCCAAAGAAGTTGACCTGGATGTCGCCAAGGCAATTACCGATCTGAAAACACTTGAACAGGCCCATAAGGCTGCCCTCGGGGCTGCGGGCAGGATTATACAGCCTACGCTTCTCGATTTTTTACGGTAGGATAGGGAGCTCGAAATGAAAGTGAACACAAAACCCTACGGTCTTATTGAGATCGATGAACGCCAGAGAATACATTTCCCCGCCGGAATTCTCGGATTTGAAAACCTGCGGGAATATGTTCTGCTGGATGCGCTTCAGCAGCCTTTTTACTGGCTGCAATCCATGGAAATTCAGGAAATTGCCTTTGTACTGATAGAACCGAAGATCTTCCGGCCCGATTACAGTCCGGATGTATCGGCCTATGAACTTGAGGAGATAGAGCTTGAGCCGGGAGATGAAGAAAATATGCTGATTTTCAGCATCGTTACCATTCCGGATAATCAGGAAGATATGACGGCGAATCTGCAGGGACCGATTATACTGAACCGGGAATTGCATATCGCCCGGCAGTGCATATCCGAGAACGATACATGGAAGACCCGCCACAGGATCATGGAAGAGCTTTCCAATATAAGGAACTCCGTATGCTGATCCTCTCGAGAAAAAAGGATGAAAGCATCATCATAGGCGATGAGATAGAAATTTCCGTCGTTGATATCAAGGGAGATCAGGTCAAGCTCGGTATCAAGGCTCCCAGGGATATCAAGGTGTACCGTCAGGAAGTGTTCACGGCGATCCAGAAGGAGAACCTTGCAGCCTCAAGAACCGGTACGAAACTGCCGGCTATCGATCTTCTTCAGAAAAAGAGCAGGTCCGGTGAAAAACCTGAAAAAACACAGGATCTTCCGGAGAATTAGAACGGCAGGAAGGGCCTCGGCTGTCAATCATCCTTCAAGCGATCATAGATAGATTGAAACTGATCTGCCAGGGTACAGAAAATCTCCGTCAGATCGGGATCGAAATGACTGCCCGCCTGTTTGCGTATGATCGAAACGGCACGATCATGATCAATAGCGCTTTTATAACTTCTTTCCATCCTGAGGGCATCGTATACATCGGCGACGGCTACGATCCTGGCTGAAATCGGAATCATATCTCCTGCAATTCTATAGGGATACCCGTTTCCGTCCCAGTATTCATGGTGAGATCGGGCAATTTCTCTGGCCATCGGGTGAGGGTAGGTACTCATGATAAAGGCCCCGTTGATGGTGTGCTCCTTCATAATCCCCCATTCCCTGGCGTCGAGATGAGTCTCCTTGTTCAGAATATCATCGGGAGTTCCGATCTTCCCCACATCATGCATCTGAGCGAGAAAACGGATCGTATCGGCGAATTCGATGGTGATGCGCTTTTCCGGAACATGTTCGAACAGATATTCCGCCAGCACTTTGGAGTATTCTCCGACTCTCTGGATATGCTGACCGGTATCATTGTCCTTCAGCTTGGAAGCCTCCAGAAGGCTGAGAAAAGTGCCATGCAGAAGTATTTTATTCTCCTGGGTAATATCATCGAAAAGAACCTGAAAATACACCGGTTTTTTCGTGCTGCTCAGATATACTGGAGTAATGTTTACGTTGAACAGTTTGCTCAACCGGCTCGCATGCTTTGCCTCGAGCCGGAAACGCTCGCTGAAGTCATTATCAGGCTCACGTAAGGTCCTGATCACCCTCTGACAGGCCCGTTCATCCAGGTCATGGGGAAAGTCCTCACACAATGAGGCGGGGTAATGTTCGCAGCTCCGTTCAAACAGACCATTGTATGATTTATTCGCCCAGAGAATAATAAGCTCCTCTGAAACAATGGCGGCGGGGAAAGGGTAGTTCTGGAGATTCCTCAGGAGAAAATTAAACTCCCCATCATCTTCCGGTATTGCAGGAGCCTTCAAAAGGGCGGATGAAAGATGCCCGGGAAGTGCATATTCCTCATCATCGAGAGGCTCCAGATCTCCGATTTCCTCACGGTCAAAAAAGTCGTTCATTCCTTTTGTTTTTCCTTCAGGGACGCCTCAGCTTCGCTCATCCTGATATAAAGCGGTCCTTCGGATGGATTATCAGCTCCTCTTGTCTTGAAAAGCTCGGTACCGTACTGCATTAAGGCCCATGTCAGCGGCCGGCCGAAATCGGGATCTACCTGGATAGAGGGGCTCTTCATCCTGCAGATATCCATCATTTCGGGGCCGTACGGGCCGGTCAGAAGGACCTGCGGATAGTTCTCACACTGTCTTTGAAGTTCCTGAGGGGTAATATCGAGGTATTCGGTTATGCGTTCTCCCCGGGAGTAAAAGGCCGTGTATACCCTTTGTTTGCGGGCATCAATGACCGGGCAGACGGTACCGTGAAACCATCTTCTTGCCCAGCCGTAGGTATCGATATTCGGTATGGAAACCATGGGTATGGAAGCTCCGAAGGCGATCCCCTTGACCGCGGCCATACCAATTCTCAGGCCGGTGAAAGAGCCGGGACCTTTGGCCACAACGATGAGCTGCAGATCCGCGCAGGAAAGGTCCGCCTTGGTACAGATTTTTTTTATTTCCACCAGGAGGTTTTCTGTGTGGTGGAGTCCTACATTCGTGTCAATTTCGAAATAGGATGAATCGGTCTGAAGGCCGATCCCGAGGAGAGATGTCGATGTGTCGATGGCAAGTATGTTCATAGTTCAATTCCGGTAAATGTAATGCTTCGGTCGCCGTTTTCCTCAATCCTGAAGGAAATGGAGATATGTGATGGCGGGAGCAGGCTTTCGATCTTTTCAGCCCATTCAATCATAGTGATTCCTTCACTATAGAAAAGTTCCTCCACCCCGAGAAGTTCGAACTCTTCGAGGGAATCAACCCGGTACAGATCGAGATGGTAGAGCGGCAGAGCTCCCTCATATTCGGACATAATGGTAAAGCTGGGGCTGGTTATCTCCTCGTCTATGTCTAGGGAACGGGCAAGACCTTTCACAAAGGTAGTCTTGCCGCTCCCGAGGGATCCATGCAGGGATACCACCGTTCCTGCTTTCAGTTTTGTACCGAATCTGCCGCCGAGAGCGATGGTTTCATCGCTGCTGCGGGTAATAATCGTCTGTTTCAACTCAGGCTGCCTTCATCATACAGTTTTTTTACATGGGTCATCAGCGATTTTTTCAGCGGCAGGAGCGGGTAGTCCAGGTGCTCCGGGAAAGTCACACTGAAGTTGACCGTACCCGTTGCGGTATGTTCAATGGAAAAATTGACAGGAACCGCCTTCGAAGGGTCACCGGGAAGATCGAACAGAGCTGTCCCGTTATATTCATTCCTGTAGTGCACCGGGGAATCCTTTCTCTGAATATCTTTTATATCAATGAGTGTCATATATAAAATGTAGGAGAAAAGGTCCCACAGGTCAATAAAGGAAGTTCACATTTTGAGCAAATGTAAGATAATTGATCAAAGTCTCGGAATGCGGCGTTCCTGATGCTGCTCAAAACTGTAGATGTAGCTGTTGATTCTGTTCATATTCGATCGGGAAATACGGGTGAACATAACATGCATGATTCCGCCAGGGGGGCTCATTTTGTCCATACCGACCACCTTTCCGAAGACTGTGACCTTCTGCTGCTGGGAGGTTTCGAACTCCATCTTCATCAATTCGGACCTGCCGAGGGGGTAGGAGCTGCGAAGGGAGCATCCTCCGGCAGATATATCCAGGATCGTTGCGAGGGTCCCCCGGGTACTATCGACGATAGCTTTTCTTGTACTGTTTTTTCCTAAGCCGGTGGAAACGATGCGGATCGGGTAGAAGTAGGCAGGTCTCTCCATGGATTTCCGCCTGTATCTCCGCTGTCTGGCTTCCTTGATAGAGTTGGTGTGCTGTAAAAAGATGCTTGGTATCCCCCGGATCATGTTGTATCCGAGTATTTTTGTGCTGAAGGAGAAGGACTGACCATTGGAACGCCAGAAGAAGACTTCGACTTTGGTCCATTTCTTCCATCGTATTTCGGTGCCGCTCCGGTCTTTCGGTACGGTCACTCCGAAACTCTTCTGGAGATTACTGGTGATTTTGCATTGATAGCGGACATCGTTGACAGCAATGGAGAGGGTCTGTCCCATTTTAAGCTGCCGGGATGAATCAGGGGCTTTCACCCCCCGGGTACTGCGTTCGATTTTCTGTTTGATTCTGTAGAGAGTCAGTTTCTGTGCTTCCCTCTCATCCGGATCCATGGGGCTCTCTTCCACTTCTTTCAGTGATTTCTTGAGGGTGCTGTCGAGTATTGCGCCGTTGTTCAGCAGGGCGAAGGGGCTCTGAATTCTGAATCTTCGTACCATATTTTCCAGGAGCTGGATTTCTCCCCGTGAAAGACCGCGGGAAGTGGCATGATGCCGGAACTTTCTCTTATTGAATTTTTTGTTTCGTTGGGTATAGGTACCGGATGTTCCGGAGCGGTTATTCCCCGATGCACCGGCAATGATCAGAAAGAGAATGAAAAGACCGAAAACTCCGACTGCGATAATAGTACTGGTTGTATTTCCCTGCTGTAATGTTGGGAGCGGTGTTTGAAGAAGTATCCGCAATAACACAATCAAGCCTCCTCGGTTTTTTCAAGAGCCGCAATATATTCAACCAGCTTTTCCGTTCGGGGGGCGACTTCATACTCAAGCAGGTCACCGATCAGGACCGAATCGCGGGAGTTGAAGGCTTCTTCAAGCTCAAGAAAGACCCCGTTCAGGGCTTTATAGAAATCGGAAAAGCTCTGATCGTCGATTCGTGTTTCCTCGAACCGGGTATAGCCCTGGTCTTTTAGGACTCTATACAGACGGATAAGCTTCTCGGATATTTCGGCAAAATCGATAATGGACCCCATGGCTTCCTTATCACGGCCGGTCTGCAGCAGGATGGAGACATTCGGCAGTTTGGGAACCACCAGTTCGAGGGCTTTCGCCGTCTGTTTCAGTTCTTCGAGGGGATTCATCAGTTCGCTCAAGCGGGAACTCAGAATGATCATCAGATTTTTACAGAAGTCCTTCAGTTTCTGCAGCTGGGGTTTCAACACTCCTTCGAGAATACCTGAAGCCTCTACCAGCTGTTCCAGAGCCTGGCCATAGCTGCCGCCTGAGCCGATATATTCATCAAGATGATTGATAATCTGCGGCAGTTCCTCTTTCAGTTGCTCTATGAGTGCAAGGTTCTCCGCGGCCAGGGCTCGGCTGAACAGGGTGATATACTGATAGATCGTATGAAGGTTCTGACCATACTGCTCCACCGGGGAGAGAATGGTCACATTGATAGCGGAAATATCGGAAAGCGGCTTCCGCTTCCATTGCTCCGTTTCTTCAGCATCGGGCATGATTATCTTTCCATCATGCTCCAGAGAACTGATCCGGAAGCCTGAATCACCGAGCCATGTGGTAATGCCGTCTACAATATCTCCGAGGTTTTCTTCCTGTTCAAGGGTAAATTCAATAGGCTGTTCGTTTATCCTGATGTCCACGCGAAGCTCCTTCCTTAGTCTGAATTACTCGAATTAAAATTTTCTATTGACTTGGATGTTTCCTCAAGTTGTCCGAGAGCGCTTTCCATGCGGCCGTATTGACGCTTGAGGTCTACCTCCTTGACTTCCAGCTGTCTCTGCAAATCACCGATTTCATCGTTGGTGTCCTCGATCTGGCTGTCAAGACCTGCAATACGGGTATCGATGAGGCCGCCGGTCTGGGTATAAAGATCCAGAAAACGGTGCATTTCCACTGCCAGACCTGAATCGACGATCATATCACCGGTACTGTCCCTGCCGAAGAGCTCTGCGATGGCTTCTATATGGCTGTCAATGGCACTATCGAGACTGCTTTCATCTACTTCCAGGTATCCCCGCAGTTTTGACCGGTTCACAGCACCCCCTCCGGCTACATTGGTGGATATCCCCATCTGGCTGAGCATGGATAATTCCCGCCCGGCTGATGTTGTGTATGCTGAGCTGATGATCCGCTGCAGCCGGTTCTTCATCTGCATGAAGGTGGTGTCCCCAATAAAGATCCCGAGCCGTTCGAGGGCTTCCTCTCTTTCGTCGTCCTCGAAATAACCGATTTCTTCGACAACATTTTCCTCCCGGCTGGTCAGAATATTTATCTCGGTGATCAGCTGGTTGTAGCTGCCCAGGAACTGGATGAGAGATGTTTTTATAGCTTCCCGGTCCGGGTCCACCTGGATCTCGAGAATATCCTCGGACGCCTTCTTCGGCTGCAGGGTCAGGCCGGGAATAACATCCTCTATTTGATTGGTTTCTCTCCTTACGGGGATTCCGTCCACTTCCAGGATGGCATCCTGGGCTGTTGAAACCGGATACTGGGGCTCAAAATCACCTCGGGCCTCGGGATTTATAAGTTCAACGGAGAGAATAGATATTCTTCGATGGGTGTTGGTGTTGAAAATATCGAGGGAGGTGAGGGGAGCTGACAGATCGGTCACCGGAATTGAAAGTTTCTGGACTTCTTCGGTGTTTTCAAGGGCCGGCAGGTGCTGCCGGCCGTTGGCCCGCAGCACCTGAAGGGTGTCCACCCGCTCCGGTTTCGGCGGTGGTTCCCAGGGGGGTGTTTCAATGATATTCGGCGCGTTGAGCACCTGGATTCCCTCGAGTTCCACTCCGCCTCCTGCAGGTATATCCGGTCCCGGAGGAGGTACCGGTTCAGTGTATGCCTCTTCGGTCAGTTCATCTATTTTCACTTGAAGTTCCAGGATGAATTTTCCTTCGGGGCTGACAGGAGGGCTTATCCTGATTGATCCGGCGGACCTGGCCGGTACTTTGAGTATATTCTCCTCCAGCTCGATCCCGGCCCGCAGGCCCGAAACTGCCGAACCCTTCACCGTTTCCCCGGTTAGTGCTATATTCCGTTCCCCCGTTCTTACACGGGTAAGAATACCGGTGTTGACTCCCAGTTCCCGGGAGGCTCCCTGAAAGGTAAGGCGGTTTTCCTGCCCTGTTTTCGTGCTCTGTATAACCAGGATCCTTGTATCCGGGGTGTCCTGAACTGTCTGAGCCTTGAGGAATCCCTGACTCCTCGAGTTGAGTTTTCGAACGAAATCATCCAGGTCACCGCCTTTGAAGGAAAAGTCTACTTCCTTTGAACCGATCGAAAAAACATAATCCCCCGCCGGGACCTCATAGTCCTCCGGCAGGGAACGGGAACGAAAGCTGTCGGCGGCTGCGACCTGTCGGACAAGTACCTTCTGAATACCTCTTGAGGCGCTTCTATCGGCGGAAGCTGTAAGCACGGTATCATCCGATGATAGTGCAATAAAATCCTTGAAGGGATTTTCAAAACTGAAAAGCGATCTGGAATTATCCTGGAGAGTACTGACCCTGCGGTTTATATCATTCCATATTTTTTTCTGGCTCGAAAACTCTTCCTTACGGTCCTCCATCCTTTCCAGAGGGAGTCTCTCCGCCTTCATAATAGTGTCGATTAATTTGTCGGTATTGTATTTACTCGATACCCCGGGGATACTGATATCAGACATTTGCCTCTACCCAGCTCCCCCGGAAAAGGTTAAATTTCCTCATCTATAAGAAGCCCGATTGCCTCGCGCATACGTGAATGCAGACGCTGCAATGCTTCCGGGGGAATCTCCTTAATTACCTTATCGGTTTCTCCGTCGATCACCTTGACAACCACCTGATTGGTGCTGTGATTGACGAAAAACTTCAATTTTCGGTTAAAAATATTCGTTATAGTTACAATGTCTTTGAGATATACCTCAGGGTCAAAAGAATTGTTCCTTCTACTCAACTCAACAGCGGCAGTTTTCCGGCTGTCCTTCTGGCTGGTCTTTCGGTTATTCGAGTCTCCCTGCTGTATTGCGGCTGCCGCAGCAGCCTTCTGTCGCTGAACTGGAGTAGGTCCTACAGCATGTATATCCAGTTCCATATTACCACCTCAATGAAAAAGGGAGGAGGGGCGCCGGGCCTCCTCCGCGGGATAAGATGAGAAAACGTCCAGAAATCTCATCCTTTCTTTTACAATACAGAATGACTTACAGCAGCTGCAGAACAGATTGTGTCTTTGTGTTTGCCTGAGCGAGCATTGCGGTAGCGGACTGGGTCAGGATCTGGTTCTTCATATAGCTTACCATCTCCGCGGCCATATCCACGTCCCGGATTCTCGATTCGGCGGCAGTCAGGTTCTCGGCGGCAACAGCAACACCCTTTGATGCCATCTCAAATCTGTTCTGATAGGCACCGAGATCCGCTCTCTGCCGGGAAACCTGTGTGAGCGCAGTATCGAGTCTGCCAATTGCCATATTGGCGGCTTCCGGAGTGGAAATCGAGATCATCTCATTTCCACCCTGTTCACCCTGCAGACCCAGGGCCTGAGCGGTCATGGTACCGATGTACACACGTTCACTCTGGTCCATGTTCGCACCGACATGAAACTGCATAACCCGATCGCCGTTTTCGGCAAATCGTCCGGTCAGCATATTCATACCATTGAACTGGGCGTGGGATGCAATCCGATTGACTTCGTCTACAAGCTGAGATACCTCAACCTGTATCTGCATGCGGTCTTCATCGGTGTATACACCGTTGGCAGACTGAACGGACAGCTCTCTCAGCCTGTTCAGGATATCCTGGGTCTCCTGCAGATAGCCTTCGGTTGTCTGAATGAAGGATACACCGTTTTGGATATTCCGTTCCGCCTGGTTGAGACCGCCAACCTGACTGCGCAGCTTTTCGGAAACTGCGAGTCCGGATGCATCGTCGCCAGCGCGATTGATGCGCATACCGGAACTCAGTTTTTCAATATTATTCCCTATGGAAGCGTCACGAATACCGAGCTGCCGGTTTGCATATAAGGCGCTCATGTTGTGATTAATAATCATAAAACCCTCCTTGATTTACATAAAAGGCATTCCTTGCCTTCTTCTTGGTATCAACCGTAAGGAACAGAGAAGGCCTCGTGCGCGCCCCTTCCGGACTGCTCCCCACATGTTAAGGAGATGGTGCCGGTCTTACCGACCGGCACATCTCCCAATGTTCATACCTCGATTTGGAGGGTATGTTTTCAAAGATCGCTATTTTCTCACTTTAAGTATAGCCCGCTATCCCAGGAGTTGCAAGACAGATTGTGTTTTTGTGTTCGCCTGAGCGAGCATAGCGGTGCCGGACTGCATGAGAATCTGGTTCTTCGTGTACTGGACCATTTCCCTGGCCATATCTACGTCACGAATTCGGGATTCGGCTGCCTGGATGTTCTCCGCACCGACATCGATACCGCGGACGGCATGTTCAAGCCGGTTCTGGTATGCACCGAGGTCAGCCCTCTGTTTGTTGATCTTTCTCAGGCCCGCATCGATCTGGCCGATGGCCCGGTTCGCCTGTGCGGGGGATTCCATACTTATAAAATCACCGTTATCGCTCTGACGAATACCGAGGGCCGTGGATGTCATCGTACCGATGTATACCCGTTCTCTCTGGTCCATATTCGCTCCAATCTGGAACCACATGGAAGCGGTGACAATATTCTCGCCATTATCAGAGGCGAAACGGCCGGTCAGCATGTTCATACCGTTGAACTGGGCGTGGCTGGCGATCCGGTCGATTTCGTCGACCAGCTGGCTGATTTCAACCTGGATCTGCATACGGTCCTCATCAGTGTACACACCGTTGGCGGACTGCACGGCGAGTTCTCTCATCCTGTGCAGGATATCCTGACCTTCCTGAAGGTAACCTTCGGTGGTCTGGATGAAGGAGATACCGTTTTCCGCGTTTCTGGAAGCCTGTTCCAGACCCCGGATCTGGGCCCGCATCTTTTCACTGACCGCAAGACCGGACGCATCATCGCCTGCGCGGTTGATACGGAGTCCCGAAGAAAGTTTTTCGATGTTCTTGCTAACAGAAAGGTCGGTCTGTTTCAGCTTGTTCTGAGCGAAGATCGCGCTCATGTTGTGATTAATAATCATACACATCCTCCTTGAAGTGTAACAGGGCGTCCTTGCCCCTTTTTTTTGCCGAATTTCGGCATTTTTTTCTCAACCGGTTTATTTTCCAACCGATATTCGAAGTATGGGGAAAGAAGGTCTTGTAAGACTTTTCCGCGGTAACTTCTTCCCTCGGTCTCTCTTTCGACACCCACCCTGTAAAAACTTTAGCTTTTAAATAAAAATTTTTGATTTTTGAAATATGACAAATTACTGCGCAGGCTGCTGCGCGGGAGTTCTTCAAATGATCGAATGTAAATGTGAAAAATGTAATATTAAAATAGTCATATATATTTACCTGGAAAAGAAAAAGAAAAATTCTTGACAGCCCGTCGGGCACAACTTAAGATAACTCAGTTAGTATTTTAAAACTCAAAGGAGTATTAATAATGAGCGCAGAGAAGCAAAGAGAAAAGCTGGCGAGCAGGTTGGGTTTCATTCTACTCTCCGCCGGTTGCGCCATCGGGCTGGGGAATGTATGGCGCTTTCCCTACATCACAGGGGTGTACGGCGGTGCGGCCTTTGTATTGATTTACCTGATCTTTCTCGTAATTCTGGGATTACCAATTATGGTAATGGAGTTCTCCATCGGTAGAGCCGGACAGAAGAACATTGCGGGAGCTTTCAAGGCTCTTGAACCGAAGGGTTCCAAATGGCATGCCTATGGCTATCTTGCCATACTCGGTAATCTCATCCTGATGATGTTTTACACAACTGTGGCCGGCTGGATGCTCGCCTACTTCTGGTTTACCCTGAAAGGGGACCTCGTCGGACTGACTCCGGATCAGGTAGGGGGATTTTTCGGCGGCTTCCTCGGACAGCCGGGAGCTCTCCTCTTATGGATGTTCCTCACCATCGTATTGGGTTTCCTGATCTGTTCGATCGGCCTTCAGAAGGGTGTGGAGAGAATCACAAAATTCATGATGTCGGCACTGGTTGTTATTATTGTAATCCTTGTATTCCGGTCGGTAACACTGCCCGGCGCCGGAGCCGGTCTCAGCTTCTATCTGAAGCCTGATTTCGGTAAGCTCGTTGAATCGGGTTTGGGGGAAGCAGTCTTCGCCGCGATGGGCCAGGCATTCTTCACCCTCAGTCTCGGTATAGGAAGCATGCTCATCTTCGGAAGCTACATCGGGAAAGAGAGATCCCTTACCGGGGAATCTGTCAATATCATTATTCTTGATACCTTCGTTGCATTGATGGCGGGTATGATAATTTTCCCGGCATGTTTTGCCTTCGGACAGAATCCGGGAGCAGGACCGGGGCTGGTCTTCGTCGTTCTTCCGAATATTTTCAACAGCATGGCAGGCGGTCGACTCTGGGGTACCCTCTTCTTCCTGTTCCTCAGCTTTGCCGCTATGACCACGGTTGTCGCCGTATTCGAGAATCTTATGGCTTTTACCATGGACGAATGGGGCTGGACGCGGAAAAAAGCTGCCGGTCTCAACGGTGTCATCGTGACCGTTCTTTCCATCCCCTGTGCCCTCGGTTTCAATGTCTGGAGTTCGGTACAGCCTCTGGGCCCGGGCAGCGGATTCATAGATCTCTGGGATTTCATTGTGAGCATGAACCTGCTTCCCATCGGTTCGCTGATTTTCGTACTCTTCTGCAGCTACAAGTTCGGATGGGGCTGGGACAAGTTTGTCGAAGAAGCCAACACCGGAAAGGGTATGCGCTATCCCGAGTGGATCAAACCCTATGTAAAGTATATCCTGCCTCTTATCATAATCTATGTGTTTATTCAGGGTTACATCGATAAATTCTTCGCTTAATTTACTTTAACTGCTACGACGGATACGGCGGTCATTTTGACCGCCGTATCTTTTCCTTCTTCTGTATGGTATGAACAATAGGCTTATTCGATAGTCTCAGTTTTTTTTGGCCCTCCGGTAGAAAGGGACCGGGAAAAAGCATATATTATCAGCAATGAAACCGAATAATCCCCGGAACGGTAAGGTTCCGGAACTCCTCGCTCCGGCAGGCAATATAGAAACTGCGCTGGCTGCCTACAGCAGCGGCGCCGACGCCGTATATTTCGGATTGGATAAGTACAACGCCCGGATTCCGGCGGAAAACTTCAGTATTGACGATCTGGCCCGGATTTCCGGCTATGCGAAGCAGAACCGGAAAAGATTCTATATTACCTTCAATACCCTTATAAAGCAGGGGGAATTGGAGGATGCGTTCAGACAGATTGAGACAATTGTTCAATACGAGCCGGATGCCCTCATCGTGCAGGATCTCGGGATAGTGGAGATGCTGAGACAGTCTTTTCCTCATATACCTGTACACGCCTCAACTCAGATGGGTATTCATAACAGCGCGGGTATCCGGATGGCAGAAAGGCTGGGAATCGAAAGGGTGATCCTTGAGCGGCAGGTCAGCATGGACGAGTTGAAGGCGATTGCAGGCTCGTCTCCTCTGGAGATCGAAGTCTTTATCCACGGGGCCTTGTGCTGTTCCCTGTCGGGACGATGTCTTTTCTCTTCATGGATAGGAGGCTGGAGCGGAAACAGGGGAAGGTGCAAGCAGCCCTGCAGGAGGAGATATTACGGCAGCAAAAGCGGGCGAAAGAAGAGCGGTTTTTTCTTTTCGACTCAGGACCTCTATTCGCTGGACCTCATTCCAGACTTGAAACGGATCGGTGTGGCTTCCCTCAAGATCGAGGGGCGCCTGAAAAAGCCGGACTATGTCCAGAATGTTGTTTCGGCCTACCGGATGATGCTCGACAGCAGTGATGGAGAAGACCAGCGGGTTCTCAGCAGGGCCCGGCAGGTCCTCGCGGGATCCTACGGACGGCGCTGGAGCCACGGATTTGCCACGGCTGAGTCAATGCAGCAGGTCATACAGGATGATTCGGCGGGGGTGTCGGGGCTTCTGATCGGGACCGCGGAAGGAATCGTACAGAACAAGCTGCGGGTGAATCTGAGCAGAAAACTGCATGTAGGTGACCGTGTACGTGTTCAGAGAAGTGACGGTCAGGAGGGAAGTTCCTTCACCGTCCGCGGCCTGGAACAGAACAATCGAAGGGTAATAAGCTGCAGCAGCGGTATGGTTCTGATCCCCGTGGAAGGAGAAGTCAGCGAACGGGGCAAACTCTACAAGATCAGCCAGAGCATCAGGAGATCGGGACCATCGGCAGATTCCCTGAAACCCTTTGTTCCCCGGCCGGTGGCGGATATTCAGGTGCGGATAAGTCCGGAATCATTCACGGTCAAACTGATCGGCCGGGATGGAGCGGTTCTGGTGGAATGGGAAAAACAGATGAAGCTCCAGGCCGCTGAGAAGCATGAGATAGATCAGGAAGAGGTGAAGAGGGTCTTCAGAGCAGCTGATGCCGAGGATGTTCGGATCGGACGGATATATATCGATACTGCACCCGGACTATTCATGCCTCCGAGTATTCTCAAGAAGCTGCGGCGGGAGTTCTGGGTGTATGCAGAGGAGACAGGGGCTCTTCAGTCTTTGGAGAATCCTGTTAATCCGGCGGATACCGGACACTACAGGGTCCCGGCGGCCGAAACCGGCAGGGGAAAGGGGAAGAGAGAGAAAATCATCTCCTGGAGCGGCCACGGAAGACGGGTTGGAAGAAGTGCGGCTCGGGAAGACGGTTTCAACGAAAAGAAAGCCGACTATCGGATCGATGATCTTTATACGTATACATCAGCTACCGATGAGATCGAACTTCCCCATTTCTGCAGTGAAAGCGCCCTCGGGGTGGTATCATCAAAAATCGAGGAAGCGATACAATCCGGTGTCCGAAGATTCAGAGTGACCGACCTGTATCAGTTCGAGCTGCTGAAGGGGCATGAAAATATAGAAATGAGAACCGGTTTCCCTCTTCCGGTTACAAACAGCCTTTCCGCCGGGGTTCTCGGTAAACTGGGTGTGTCAGGCGTACAGGCGTGGATAGAGCTGGCAGGAAAAGATATCGAGGAACTGATGGAGATGTCATCTTCGCCTGTCGAAATCTACCGGTACGGGAGGCCTTTTATCCTCGTTACCCGGGCCAGACTGCCTGTCGATGGGCCCATCTCAGATCCCAGGGGTAAAAAATTTCGTATAGAATACTCGCCTTCGGAAAAACTGACCTATCTCTTTCCGATAGAGATGCTCAGAATACCTGAAATTGAGGGGACCGATGAATTCTGGGATTTCAGGCGGGAATCCAGAGACGAGAAGGAATATTCGCGTTTCAATTTTGAGACCGAATATGTATAAATACCGAAAGGAAAGAAAGTATGCAGAATAAGAACGGCACAGGAAAAAAAGTTTTTTTTCTCTATCCTCACAGTGTGATTCAGGAAGATCTTATCGAGCACATCGTACAGAATGAGTTTGAAGTGTATCTCATAAACAATCATGAAAGGCTGATTCCGGTCCTGAAAAAATATTCCAGCTCCATTCTCTTTATCAATATTGATATACGCCTGAAGGAACCTGAATGGGAACAGTACATCCGGAGGATTATGAATAATCCGGAGACGAAGGATGTACAGATCGGAATACTGACTTATAACGATGATAAAACCCTCGCACAGAAGTATCTGATGGACTTGATGATTGGCGGAGGGTATATTCAGTTGAAACTGGGATTGAAGGAGAGCACCAGGATCATTCTGAAGACCCTGATAGCCAATGAAGCGAGGGGGAAGCGAAGATTCGTCCGGGCTAATTGTCCGGGGAATATCATGAGTGAGTTCAATGTCGAAATTCATGAAAAGATGTGCACCGGATATATCAAGGATATCAGTTCGGTCGGAATGGCATGTTATTTCAATGATTATGTTGAACTACCTGCAAAGACTGTTCTGGAACGCATGCAGCTGAAACTTAAACGGAGAATAGTCATGGTCAACGGTATAATTGCCGGAAAGCGGGATGATAAGAACGGAACGGTATATGTCATTCTTTTCACCCAGTATATCTCAACCGACGCAAAACAGAAGATAACCGGCTTTGTGTACAAGACCCTCCAGTCTGAAATGAACAAGATGATGGACAGCACCCGGGCCGTGTAATACGGTCTTGATTGACCATCGATCGATGTTTATCTAAAATGGTCCCATGAAACAGGAAACAGGAAGAGAACAGAAGCAGGTGCTCCTGGCACATATAGAGAAGCTGAATGAATCTGCCCGGGTAGCCGTAGAAACAGCTTTGAAGGTCCGTGAAGGTGAACGGGTTCTCATTGTCGGGAATCCTCCATTAGAGAGCTACGGGATAGCCCTGGCTCTCCACAATGCGGTGGCGGAAGCGGGGGGAATCCCTCTTCTCCTCATTCAGCCGGTGAAAAGCCAGTTGGATTTTGCCGATGACGCGGTCATTCAGGCCATCTCTTCCGAGCCGGATGTGTTTATCTCCATCAGCAGTCAAAAACTCGGAAAGGACCGATTTGCCATAAACAAACCGTACAGACTCTCTGATCGCAGTTACGATCATGTGTTTACCTATCTGATGGCAGCAAAGAAGTTGCGTGCTTTCTGGTCCCCTGCCGTAACGCAGGATATGTTCGTCCGAACAGTCCCCATCGATTATACCCGACTGGCGAAGGAGGCGGGAGCGATCAAATCCGTTCTGGATCCGGCGGAGAAAGTCCGGATACAAAGTCCCGGCGGCACGGATATCATGGTGGGCCTTCGGGGCCGTACTGCCTTCGTGGATGACGGGGACCTCTCAAAACCGGGGACGGGGGGTAATCTGCCGGCTGGAGAGACCTTCATCAGCCCGGAACTCGGTGCCTCGGAGGGGAAAATCGTGTTCGACGGGAGCCTTTCACTGCACGATACCGATATTATTGTGAAGGAACCGGTAAGTGTTTTTGTGGAAAAAGGCTTTGTCAGATCCGTCGAGGGAGGAGAGGAAGCGGCCAGACTGGAAGAGACTATAGAATACGGCGAGCAGAAAGCCCGTCAGTTTGTGAAGGAAGGTCGGCTGCCTGAAGGTAAGGGCGAGATGTACCGGCGAAATGCCCGTAATCTCGGAGAACTGGGTATTGGCCTCAATCCGTCAGCCGAAATTTACGGACAGATGCTGGAGGATGAAAAGGCCTATAGAACCTGCCATCTTGCCATCGGGGCAAATTACGACGAGGATGCACCGGCTCTTATTCATCTGGATTGTCTCATGCGCAGCCCCACCATAACGGCATATCTCCCGGATGGCCGGGAAAGAACGATTCTGAGGGACGGTGGTCTGTGTGAAGACCTTTTTCCGAAAGCCTGAAGAGCCGATTCTTGAACAAGCGTCTTCGATAAGATACTATTGATCGAGAACGGCTAAGGGGGACAGCATGGCGGCACCTGAAAAAATGTACTTTACCTACAATTCCATCCATAAGACGATTAAAGAAATGGCCCGGCAGATATCAGCCTCCGGATACGAGCCTGAATTGATGGTCGCCATAGGAACCGGAGGATTCATTCCGGCGCGTATGCTGAAAACCTTCCTCAATCGTCCCATCTATACGGTGGGTATTTCCTACTATGACAGTGAAAACAATCCCAAAGATTCTCCCCAGAAGATTCAATGGATCGACGAAGTGGAGAAAAAACTGCAGGGCAAGAAGATACTTTTGGTTGATGAGGTGGATGATTCCCGGGTTACCCTCGAATACTGTCTCAGAGAGCTGCTCAAACATGATCCCGCCGAGATAGCCGTGGCGGTACTGCATAACAAAAAGAAGGAAAAGCGCGGAGTAATACCCGAAGAGGTGCACCACTACTTCGCCGGTATAGAACTGGCTGATAAGTGGATCTGTTATCCCTGGGACGCTTCAGATATCGATCAGCAGGACCGCAGTGCGGGGGCGCAGAAAGGGTAAAAACTGCTTTCACCCGGTTCCGAAACTTCTGCGGAGAAACTGAGTATACTCAGGACTGGATTTGTATGCATCGAGAGCAGCCTGGAATTTCTGTACCGTGGATTTCGGTGTCTTCAAACTGAAACATATATACACATCGTTGCTGATATCCTGAAGTTCAAAAAGCGGAACCAGATCTTTTTCGGTCAAACCCAGGGCTGCTGTCTGCCATTTATATTGTGAGCGGGTCAGAGAAATTGCATCGACCCTGCGATCAATGAGATTCTTGATATTTTCCTCCTGAGTATCCACCAGGACCATATTTTTCCCTTCCATAAAGCCATGGTTCTCCAGGTACTGAGAGTCGTAATTCTCTCTGATGGCGCTTACGGTATACAGCTTCAGGTCCTCAAGATTTCCGGCTTCCACATCGGCCCGGTCCCTATGCCGGTACACATAAATCTGATCGGTGAACAGCGGACCGACCCACTGAAAGTGTTCTTCCCTTTCTCTGGTTCTGAGCATGGAATAGAGGAGAATATTGGACTGTTCCATGGCGATATTGTATGCCATGGACCAGGGCATAAATTCGATGGGCCAGTCGATTCCCGTTTTATCCTTCAGATGGATGAGTATCTCCGTCGCGATACCCGCCGGTTTCCCTTTTTCAAGATAGTTATACGGAATGAGATTTTCTGAAACAATCACCGGGGCGGTCCGGTAACTGTGGATTTCCTTGTGCAGATCATCCAGATTGTCCGTATTTGTGCGCTGCAGAAGGTTGAGCTCATTCACGTCCGAGGAGATGTTCTGAAGCGCTCCTGCGACTTCAGCGATGCTTCCCAGATTTTCCTCCGAAAGAGTTGTTACGACCTGCATGAAATCTTCGATGGTCCGCATATTCGTGTTGATCTGATCGGCCGAGGAATGTACGTCCTCGGTTATATCCTTCAATCCGGTCAGGGATGAAGTGATCTCACCGCTGCCGCTTGAAATCTGGCTCATACCCCCGGCAATTTCCTGGGTGTTCTCGGAAATGATGTTGAGGCTTTCCAGAATGGAATGGAGGGACTCTCCGGTTTTGGCTGCGATAGCAGAGAGGTTGCCGATGCTCCGGGTAATTTTCTGCAGTTTTTCAGATATTTCCTGAGAGTTCATCCCGGATGTTTCTGCCAGACGCTTGATCTCCTCCGCCACCACCGCGAAGCCCCTTCCTGCTTCACCGGCATGGGCGGCTTCAATAGCCGCGTTCATGGACAGCAGGTTGGTGTTGTCGGAAATATCATGTATTACCTGAGCCATCCCGTTGATTGTCTCAACGGAGCTGCTGATTTCCCTGCTTTCCTCCAGGGTCTGTTCCATGTCCGATCGTCCGGTTTCGCCGATTAAGACGAGCTGTCCAATCGATTCGCTGTTTTCCTGCATCCGGCTTGAAATGGAATGGATCGTCGCGGTGGATTGCTCGACGGCGGTGGACGACTGAATCACGGCCGAGGATTGACTGGTAATAAGCTGTACCACATTGTCGATATGATCGTGAATCATATGGATATCTTTTCCGGACTTTTCAATATCACTGTTCAGTTTTTCAAATTTCTGCTGGAGGCTATCGGTGGTTCGGCTGATTTCCTCAGCTACCGAAACGACGGCGACGGATTTGTTCTCTATGGTAGCACCGATATTCCTTCCGAACTCTTCAATGGTCCGCATTCTCAGCAGAAGTACATTAAAACGGTCGAGAAAGGAATTAAAACTGTACACTATTCTGCCCAGCACAGATCCTTTTCGGACCCGCAGTTTTTTCGTCAGATCGGCATTTCCGGCATTCATGGCATCGATGGTTGAAGCCATCTCGGCAAGGGGTTTCAATATCATCTTTCCCAGAATCAGCGAAATATACAGGCAGAAGCAGATGAGTACCACTGTGGTAACAATCAGGAAGAGCAGAGCCGATTCCGTATCAGAGTGCCCGGATACGCCTCCGAAGAGGGTAAAAACGACGGCACCGGGGAGAAAAAACATCTCACCAATCAAAAAAATCCGAAACATAAATAATGTGATATTTTTAAATTTCATAGTATTTCCTTATTATGCATCTTTTGTTTATTTTAGCATAATTGCGGTTTCCGGTTTTTGTAAAGTCTTTTTTTCGGGCCGGGGCCGGAAATGCGGCCCCATTTCTTTATGCTGGACGAATTAAACTGTTTGGGTATATATTTAAAGGGTGAGGAGGTGATTCGATGAGTGAAGTTGAATCCGTCGAATCGGTTGAAAGAAATATACCGACCCAATCTGCTCACAGCAAAATCCGCCGGACCGAAGAGGGCAGTGAAGCCGGGCGAGGTGAAGCCGATCCGAAGGAAACAGGGCGGGATGGAGAAGCCGGTAATATTTCCAATTCTGCCGGGAAGGATGAAGAATACCGCGGGAGGAACATCAACATATTTGCATGAATGGAACTTGTTATTTTTGCGGCGCGCCGCTTGAAAACCCGGTATACCGCAGCAGCACCTGTCCGGTATGCGGAAGAGATGTGAAAATCTGTCTCAACTGTGTCTTTTATTCTCCCGGGAGTCACTGGGATTGCCGGGAGACAATTCCGGAAGCTGTCCGGGATAAAGAGCGTTCTAATTTTTGCGGCTATTTCCGCCTCGGTTCAAATAATAAAGGCCGAGGTGAGAACTCCGAACCGAAAGAAAGCCGAAAAGCCTTTGACGATCTTTTTAGTGACTGAGGGCGATGGAACAGAACCGTATTCTCGTTGTTGACGACGAGAAAAAAATTGCACAGATGATTGAGGATTATCTCAGTGCTGTCGGCTTTATCGTCGAAACGGCCGAGGACGGCCGCAGCGCTTTGAGCTTCCTTGAAGCCTCCCCGCCGCCGGATCTGATGGTGCTGGATGTAATGATGCCGGGGCTCGACGGCTTCGATGTTGTCCGCAGGGTACGGGATATCTCGGATCTTCCGATCATTCTCCTGACTGCCCGAGCAGCCGAATCAGACAAACTGATAGGCCTTGAACTCGGTGCCGATGATTACATAACCAAACCTTTCAGTATGAAGGAACTGGCTGCACGGATCCGGGCGGTGCTGCGCAGGAGTATCATTACCCGGAATCATGTCTCGGCGGAGGAACAGGTAGTACAGCACGGAGATATCATATTGGACCGGGATAGAAGAACTGTCAGCCGGGCTGGGAAACGTCTGGATTTGACAGGCGCTCAGTTTGATATTCTTGCTCATATGATGGAGTATCCCGGCAAAGTCTTCACCCGGATGCAGCTGCTGGAAGCCGTACAGGATCATGCGTATGAAGGGTATGAACGTACCATCGATGTACATATCA
>Ga0272441_10002572_pt1 | contig 36390 bp, 23 predicted proteins | sample SSMProp6N_FD_193582 | JGI IMG/M metagenome (GOLD analysis project Ga0272441, IMG submission 193582) | Marine sediment archaeal communities from Little Sippewissett salt marsh, Falmouth, MA, United States - SSM-Prop-6N | ecosystem: Environmental > Aquatic > Marine > Wetlands > Sediment ...
ATCCGCCTGCGCAGAAGACCACGGGCTTGCCCGTGGATGAATGCGAAATAGGCAACCCGTCTGCTACGGCGGATGTTCACTCTTATCTGGAAAAGGCGGATAGATATTCTGCGAAGCTCCCTCCGCCTAGCTCTGTGGCGGATGGAGCGAAGCAGAATCATTTAGAAGGGACCACGGCTTTAGCCGTGGGGCTCCATTGTTGAGCAATGAGGGTTTTTTGAACGGTGTTTTTTTAAGAGAGCCCTTTTGGGGGGAAGTTAAAGAACTTTAAATCAAAAGGAGAAGATGATGTTAAAAAAGACAATGAAAAAAGTAGGTTTTATTGGGATCCTGGTTGCAGGAGGGCTGATGATGTTTTCTCCTGCATCAGAAGCTTTGGCCGCAACAGCGGATGAGGCCATGTTTACAGTCAACAACATTTGGATGCTGGTGGCGACGTTCTTGGTTTTTATCATGCATCTTGGATTTGCAACGCTTGAATCAGGCCTTACAAGGGCAAAAAACACGGTCAACATTCTTTTTAAGAATGTCATGATTGTGGCCATTGGTCTTCTGACCTACGCTATTTGTGGATTTAATCTTATGTATCCTGGGGACGCATGGATTTTAGGAAAGTGGTTTGGGTTTGGTGGCTTTGGGGTGGCTTCTCCTGCAGGAGCAGCAGGCTTGATCGCTTATGCAAATGGAGCTTATACTTATTGGACGGATTTTATCTTTCAAGGTATGTTTGCCGCAACAGCTGCGACGATTGTTTCCGGAGCAGTCGCTGAACGTGTCAAGCTAAAAAGTTTTCTTGTCTTTTCAACACTTTATGTTGGCCTCATATATCCGTTTGTGGGAAGCTGGAAATGGGGTGCTGGCTGGTTGGATTCTTTGGGTTTTCATGATTTTGCCGGATCAACTTTAGTGCATTCGGTTGGAGGATGGGCAGCGCTTGCATGCGTTATTCTTTTGGGTCCAAGGATCGGGAAATACCTAGGGGGGTCCTCTCGAGCGATCCCCGGACACAGCATGCCGCTTGCCACCATTGGTGTTTTTCTTTTATGGTTGGGTTGGTTTGGCTTTAATGGAGGATCGGTTTTATCGGCTGATCCGGGATTGGTTTCTTTGGTTTTTGTGACAACAACAATCGCCGCTGCTTCAGGCGTTGTGGGGGCCATGATTACGTCGGATATTGTTCAGAAAAAACCGGATCTTTCTATGGTTTTAAATGGATCTTTGGCAGGGCTTGTCGGGATTACGGCGGGTGCAGATACAGTATCTGTTATGTCCGCTATTTGGATTGGTCTTATCTCCGGGGTTCTTGTTGTTCTAGCAGTCATCTTCATTGATACAAAACTAAAACTGGATGACCCGGTAGGAGCCTTATCGGTTCACTTGGTTTGTGGTATTTGGGGGACACTTGCTGTCGGGATATTCAGCACCAATCCCGAACACTCATTTTTGGTGCAGCTTTTAGGTGTTGTGTCTTATGGAAGTGTTTGCTTTTTTGCGGCATTCGGAATATTTGGCCTGATTAAAATGCTTTTGGGTGTCAGGGTAACCGAGAAAGAAGAGTTACAAGGTTTGGATATTTCTGAGCACGGCATGGAAGCCTATGCAGGTTTTCAAATTTTTACCAATGCGTAAGAGATAAGGAGGAGATAAAAATGAAATTGATCATCGCTATGATTCAGCCACATAAACTGCCTGATGTCAAAAAGGCTTTGTTTGATGCAGAGGTGCATAAAATGACGGTTACGAATATTTTGGGGTGTGGCCAGCAAAGGGGCTTTAGTGAAACATACCGAGGGGTTGTTCATGAAGTCAATCTTTTGAAGAAAGTCCGGCTGGAAATCGCCGTTAATGAAGACTTTGTTAAGCCGACGATTGATGCCATTATCCAAGGAGCCAAAACAGGGAATATTGGAGACGGGAAAATTTTTGTTTTAGATCTTCCTAGATGCATCCGTATTCGCACCGAAGAAGAAGGAAACGATGCGATAGGTTAAATGATAGAAAACAAGGCAACCTCTTTGTCTCAAGAGGTTGCCTTACACGGATATTTGTTATTTGACAAGATATACTTTTAGGAGTAAAATCTGCTTTTATTGTTATACAAACTTCTATTAATAAACGGAATGTTTATGCTTTCCATTAGAAAGAAATTTTACTTGCTTATTTTAATGTTAGGGACGTTGGCGACCCCTGCCTTTGCTGACAACGGCACATACAGCATGGAAGTCGTCGAAAAAACGAGCCACCTGGTTTTTCAGTTAGGTGTTATTTTATTTGCTGTATGGGCAGGAAGAATTCTCTTTCATAAACTTCGTTTGCCTGTTGTATTAGGAGAAATCCTCGCGGGTGTTGTCATTGGGCCTTATTGTTTAGGTCAAATCGCTCTTCCTGGCTTTGAACAGGGACTCTTTTCTCTCTCCCACAACTTCCCTGTTTCTATCGAGCTTTATAGCTTGGCTGCCATAGCTGCAATAATATTGCTGTTTTTTGTAGGGCTGGAGACAGATATTGAGACATTTATTAAATTTTCCTTCACGGGATCGGTCATTGGGATTTTTGGAGTTATCTTTAGCTTTTTTGCAGGGGACTTTGCGGGTATATTGATCTGTAAATTTCTCTGGGGGAAAGATGTCGGCTTGCTTTCTCCTGTTCCTCTTTTTATGGGGGTTATCACGACAGCCACATCCGTTGGGATTACCGCTCGGATTTTATCTGAAAAAAGAAAGATGAATTCTCCGGAAGGTGTGTCCATTTTGGCGGCGGCGGTTATTGATGATGTCTTGGGCATTATTCTTCTGGCTGTAGTTGTGGGCATGGCCCGAAGCGGTCATCTGGGTGTTTCGGGAGTATCTGTGATTGCGCTGAGGTCAATTTTTATCTGGCTTATATTTACGGCATTAGGGCTTCTTTATGCCAACAAGATTAGCAATTTGTTAAAAAAGGCAGGCGACAGAACTACTATGGCACTTTTGGGATTTGGGCTGGCATTATTATTGTCAGGTGTTTTTGAGAGATGTGGTCTTGCCATGATCATAGGGGCCTATGTAATGGGATTGTCTCTTTCCAAAACAGATCTTTCCTTTATTATTCAGGAAAGGTTAGATATTCTTCAGAAATTTTTTGTTCCCATTTTCTTTTGTGTTATGGGGATGTTAATCAATTTAAAACAAATGATTTCGGGCCCTATTCTTTTATTTGGCTTTATTTATGTTGTCTTTGCCGTTTTGGGGAAGGTCTTGGGCTGTAGTATTCCTGCATTATTTTTAAATTTTAATATGAGAGGAGCAGCACGCATCGGGGTCGGCATGGTCCCCCGGGGCGAAGTGGCTTTGATCATAGCAGGGATTGGGTTGTCGACAGGAATCATTGGAGATGAAGTTTTTAGTATTGTTATGATCATGATGTTTGTGACCACGCTCATGACGCCTCCTGTCCTTGACAGGTTGTTTTCTTCGGAAAAATCAGGACTGAAGAAAGAACAAATTGTTAAAAAAGAGCAAATCAGCATCAAATTTGATATGCCCAATCCTGAGACGGCGGATCTTCTCTTGGGAAGGGTCATTGCTGCCTTTGAAAATGAAGGCTTTTTTGTCTACAGGATGAGTTTGCCTCAACGGCTTTATCAGATCAGGAAAGACGAAGTCTTTATGGTCATGAGATATTCTCCAACAGAGATTGAATTTGACTGCCTTTCGCACGAAGCCCCTTTTGTGCATACACTTTTTTATGAGGTTTTGGCCGAGATGGAAAAAATCATGCGAAATTTGCAAACATTAACAGATAAAAGCCAGATCGGCAAGAAGATATTTGAAGTCAAAGACGATAAAAATACGGTCATGGGGGAACATCACAACCGGTTTAGCATTCCATCATCTTTGGCTGTGGAAGTCCAATTGAAGGGGAACACAAAAGAAGAAATTTTAAACGAATTAGTTGACCTTCTTGTGGGATCAAGGCAATTGGAGGAGTCTAAAAAAACCCAGGTTTTGAAGGATCTTTTTGATCGAGAGTCTATGATGTCAACAGGGATGCAGGATGGAATAGCGCTTCCCCATGCAAAATCGGATGCTATTAACAAAGTTATGGTTGCCACAGGAGTTAAAAAAGAAGGCATGGATTTTGATTCTTTAGATAAAAATCCCTCTAATATATTTATACTTATTGTGGCTTCCAAAAAGAATCCGCATGAATATCTGCAGTCTATTTCGGAGATCAGCAGATATTTGGCCAGCGAGGAAAATAGGCAGAAAGTCCTTTCTTGTGAAACAAATGCGGCACTTTTTGAAGCTCTGAATTTGGATTTTTGATTTTTGGGGTTGGTGAAAACCCCCTTGACATAAAGATACAAAAATAGTATACTTTAACCAAATTAAGGCAACGGTGTCTTATTTTTATTCTTGAAGCAGGGCAGAGAAGTCCTCTTAATCCACTGATGGGTTAAGGGGTTTTTTATTTTTTGGGCAATGCCGTCCTTAACAGAAAAATAGAATAACAAGATACAATAGGTTTAAGAAGAGGAGAAAAGATGGAAGAAAAAACACTTAAAACAATTCCGGAATATTTTGGAGAGCAAGTATTCAGCTTAAAGGTTATGGCCAATTATCTTTCGGAGAAGGCTTATAAATCATTGAGTGCTACTATTAAAGTCGGTGGAACATTGGATCCAACGATTGCTGATGAAGTAGCTGATGCCATGAAAACATGGGCTGTCGCCAAGGGGGCGACCCATTTTACGCATTGGTTTCAGCCGCTTACAGGTGCTACAGCCGAAAAGCATGATTCTTTTATTTCTCCCGACGGAGAAAGCGGAGTTATTATGAAATTTTCCGGAAAAGAATTGATTCAAGGAGAACCAGATGCCTCGAGTTTTCCTTCAGGCGGATTGCGTCCTACATTTGAGGCAAGAGGCTATACGGGTTGGGACCCAACGAGCCCTGCTTTCATAAAAGAAGGGCCTCACGCATCAACACTTTGTATTCCTACTTATTTTGTTGGATACAAGGGAGAGGCGCTGGATAAGAAGACGCCTTTATTGCGTTCTATGAAAGCTCTATCCAAACAAGCTTGCCGGTTGGGCGAACTCTTTGGCATCAAATCAAAAGGCAAAATGGCTTATGCGACTTTGGGTGGCGAGCAAGAGTATTTTTTAATTGATAAAGATTTTTATTATTCCCGCATCGATCTTATTCAAACAGGAAGAACTCTTTATGGCAAAGAACCGGCCAAGCATCAACAAATGGCAGACCACTATTTTGGCGCGATTAAGGGCCGAATCATGGGTTTTATGGAGGAACTTGACCGTGAATTATGGCGGCTGGGTGTGCCTGCAAAAACGAGACACAATGAGGTTGCTCCGGCGCAATTTGAACTTGCTCCTGTTTTTGAGAGCCTCAATTTGGCGGTCGACCACAACATGATCACGATGGAGGTCATGCAAAGGGTGGCTTTAAAGCATGGGCTTGTTTGCCTTCTTCATGAAAAACCTTTTGCAGGGGTTAATGGTTCAGGCAAGCACAACAATTGGTCCATTGTTGGACCGGATGGGAAAAATTGGCTTCTCCCGGGGGATAATCCTCATGAAAATGCCAAGTTTCTTGTCATGCTTTGTGCCATCATCAAGGCGGTGGATACCCATGCAGAACTTTTAAGAGCCTCTGTTGCTTCAGCCGGCAATGACCACAGGCTGGGGTCACATGAAGCGCCGCCTGCGATCATTTCTATTTTCTTGGGCGAACAATTAACGGATATTATCGAACAAATTGAAAAAGGAGGAGCCAAAAGTTCTAAAAAAGGAGGCGTGCTTGAAATAGGAATTGATTCATTACCTAAGCTTCCTCGCGATGCTACGGACAGAAACAGAACATCTCCTTTTGCGTTTACAGGATCTAAATTTGAGTTTAGAACAGTAGGTTCTAATATGAGCATGGCCGGGCCCAATATCGTTCTTAATACGATTGTTGCTGATGCCTTGGATGAAATCTGTTCGGAACTGGAAAAAGCAAGGAAGGGTAAGAAAAATATTAACGCCGCGATTCAAAAACTCCTACAGGGCATCATCAAAAAGCACAAAAGAGTGCTTTATAATGGTGACAACTATACGGGAGACTGGATCAAGGAAGCTGCCAAGAGAGGTTTGCCGAACCTTAAAACAACTCCTGAGGCTTTGGCAACTTTGAAGAAACCGGCTGTCGTTAAGGTCTTTGAAAAACATGGTGTCCTGAGCAAGACTGAGTTGTTTTCTCGTCATGATGTTTATCTGGAGGCGTACAATACCATCATAGATTATGAAGCAAGATTAGCAGCAGATATGGCCAAAACAACCATTATGCCTGTTGTCTTGGATTATCAGTTGGAGCTTGCCAATACGGTTAAGTCTGTTGAGGCTGTTAACAAAACAAAGGCAACAGCGGCGCGCAAACTTCTTAAGAATATCACAGCAGAATCCGAAGCAGCGCTTGTGGGTATTGATAAATTGGAAATCGTCATCGCAAAAGGTGATGCCTTAAAGACAAAGGCTGCTATGGGTAGCCTTAGAAAAACGATCGATGCATTGGAAAGTTTGGTGCCCGCAGCTGTTTGGCCGTTGCCTTCTTATGCTGAAATGTTGTTTGTTTTGTAGTAATAAATAAGAGTATAAAAACATAAGAACACAAGAATGCAAGGGGAGAAAAGATGTTTTTCTTGCGCTCTTGTGTTCTTGTCTAAAGAGGCCCATATGATTTTGTTCATTAAGAATATTTCTATCGAAGGCCCGGAAACACTCGGAGATTTCTTTGCTGAGAAGGGTTTTCTTTCCCAGACAGTCGATTTGAGCTTAGGTGAGAAGCTCCCCTCATCTTTGAATGAAATAGAGGCGGTCGTTTGTTTGGGTGGACCTATGAATGTTTACGAGGAGGACAAATATCCTTTTCTGAAAGAAGAAGATCTTTTTATTAAAAAAGCTTTAAAAGAAAAGATTCCATTTTTGGGGATTTGTTTAGGCTCACAGCTCTTGGCAAAGGCATCTGGGGCCAAGGTTACCAGGGCGCCTGTTGAGGAAATCGGGTTTTCCTATGTTACTTTGACAGAGGAAGGAAAAGAAGACCCTCTTTTTGATGGCATCAAAAGTCCTTTGTGGGTTTATCAGTGGCATGGAGATACTTTTGGCGTTCCTAAAAAAGGGAGCCTGCTTGCCTCATCAGCCGGGTGTCCGCATCAAGCCATCAAGATTGGGGAAAATGCGCATGGGCTCCAATTTCATGTAGAAATTACAGATAAAAATATCCAAGAATGGGCACAGAACTATTTTGATCAGAATGAGTTGGCTTTAAAAGATAAGACACAAGAGATTCGAGAGGACTATGCAAGAAAAAAAGAAATATTTAACGAAAACGCCCAAAGTATGTATAATAACTTCCTAAAGATCATACAAAGGAAAGTTCCATGTTGAGGATCGCTTTAGCGCAAATCAATGTTACAGTGGGTGACCTTTCTGGCAACAGGGAGAAGATGCTTGCCTACATCAAAAAAGCAAGAAAACAACAAGCGGACATTGTTGTCTTTCCTGAATTAAGTCTCTGCGGCTATCCACCGGAAGATTTGCTTTATAAGAATCATTTTGTTAAGGATAACCTCAAAGAGCTTCAAAAATTGGCCAAAGAAGTCTCTGGTATTGCTGTGGTTATTGGGTTTGTTGATCAAGACAAAGAAAGCCTTTATAATGCTGCGGCTGTGATTGCTGATGGCAAGATCAGGGGTATTTATCATAAGGAATCTCTTCCTAATTATGGAGTTTTCGATGAGAAAAGATATTTCAAAGAAGGCCGGAAAAATCCGATGTTTTCCTTTCAGGGCATCCCATTGGGCGTAAACATCTGCGAGGATATTTGGATTAAAGATGGTGTTTATCGCAAACAGGCCAGACAAGGAGCAAAAATTTTAATCAATTTGTCCAGCTCTCCTTATGATGTGGGCAAGCTAGAGCAGAGAGAAGAATTACTTGTTGACTGCGCCAGGAAGAACAAAGTTTTTATTTGCTATGTGAATCTTGTTGGCGGACAGGATGAGCTGGTCTTTGATGGAGGGAGCCTGGTTATTGACAACAACGGAGAGATTATCGCATCGGGAAAACAGTTTGAAGAGGATCTTGTTGTTGTAGACCTAGATGTTCTCCCAAGGAAAGTAAAACAGAAAACAAAACGGATTGTTATTCCTTGCGAGGAAAAAACAAAGAAGGTTTTGGGTAAACAAAAAGCCAGAAAGTTCAGCCAAATTGAGAGGATATACAAGGCTCTGGTTTTGGGGACGAGAGATTATGTTTATAAAAACGGATTTCATAAAGTGGTTGTTGGCTTAAGTGGAGGGATCGACTCTTCGGTTGTGGCCGTAATCGCACGTGAAGCTATAGGAAAAAGGAACGTTATAGGGATTACCATGCCCTCTCAATACTCTTCTTCGGGGACGCAAGCGGATGCAAAAAAGCTTGCCAAGAATCTGGGAATAAAAATTTTAGAAGTTCCCATTAATGAAATTTTTAATGTTTATAAGAGTGCTTTAAAGAAGGCTTTCCTGGGGGCCAAGGAAGATGTTACTGAAGAAAATTTACAGGCACGGATTCGTGGCAATATTTTAATGGCGTTTTCCAATAAATTCGGCTGGCTGGTTTTGACAACGGGTAACAAAAGTGAACTTGCTGTTGGATACTGTACACTTTATGGCGATATGTCAGGAGGGTTTGCGGTTATTAAAGATGTTCCCAAAACGTATGTTTATGAGTTGGCGCGGCTTATTAATGCACAAAAAAAGAATATCATTCCAAAATCCATATTAACAAGAGCCCCTTCGGCAGAATTGAAGGAAGGGCAGAAGGACCAAGACTCATTACCGGATTATAAGACATTGGATTCTCTCATTGAAGGTTACGTTGAAGATCATCAGTCATTGGAAAAAATCGTTAAAAAGACGAAGAATCTAAAAGCCGTCAAAGAGATGATTAAACTGATTGATAAAAGTGAGTATAAAAGAAGGCAGGCTCCTCCAGGAATCAAAATTACATCGCGTGCCTTTGGCAAAGATTGGCGGCTGCCGATTACAAATAAATATAAGGAATTTTAGGTAGATATTATGCAAAATACTTTTTTTCCCAAAAAACAAGGACTTTACCATCCGGGGCAGGAACACGATAGCTGTGGTGTTGGGTTTTTAGCGCAAATTGATGGGAAGAAATCACATGCTGTTGTTGAAAAAAGCATTGAGGTCCTCAAGAAATTGCTTCATCGTGGGGCCACGGGAGAGGATGCTTTAACAGGAGATGGGGCGGGTATTTTGATTCAGATTCCTGACGAATTCTTTCGTGCGCAGGAAAGGTCTCTGGGATTTTCTTTGCCGGAGTTTTCGAATTATGGGGTGGGCATGGTGTTTTTTCCTCAGGAGAAGGCAAGAAGAAAACAATGCCAGAGCATTTTGGAAGAGATTACGGCCCAGGAAGGTCTTCATTTGTTGGGATACCGGGAGGTTCCTGTTGACAACAATGCCTTGGGAGAGAAGTCGCGGGAAGCGCAGCCATGCATCATACAGGTTTTTATCGACGGGAAAGGATTCAAAAAGGATATCCTGGAGCGCAAATTGTATATTGTGCGCAGGCAAGTTGAAAACATCGTTGAAGAGAAGTTGCAGACAGGCGATCGATTTTATATCGCAAGCCTCTCTTGTTCTACGGTTATTTATAAAGGGATGATGTTGGGCAATCAGGTTCCCGAATTCTACTTGGACATCAAAGACGAAAAATTTATGAGTGCTCTTGCCGTCATTCATCAAAGGTACAGCACGAATACTTTTCCTTCATGGAAGCTGGCTCAGCCGTTTCGCTATTTAGCCCATAATGGGGAGATCAATACACTCAGGGGAAACTTAAATCAAATGCATTCAAGGGAAAAATCCTTGTCTTCTCCATTATTTGGGAAAGATATTCAAAAGATTCTTCCTATTATTGATGAAACGGGAAGCGATTCAGCTTGTCTGGATAATGTTCTGGAGCTTCTTGTAAACGGTGGACGAGATTTGCCTCATTCTGCAATGATGCTTATTCCACAAGCCTGGGGAACTAAATATCCCATTGGCCTGGACTTAAGAGGATTTTTTGAATATCATTCCGGATTGATCGAGCCTTGGGATGGACCCGCAGCGGTTGCCTTTACCAATGGAACACAAATAGGGGCATTGTTGGACAGAAACGGCCTTCGTCCGGCGAGATATACAATCACCAAAGATGGTTTTATTGTGTTGGCCTCAGAAACGGGCGTGCTGGATTTTGCTCCTGAGAATGTTCTTGAAAAAGGAGCTCTGCGGCCCGGAGAAATCATTCTCGTTGATCTTACAAAAAAACGCGTCATGAAGAATGGCGAAGTAAAGACATTCTATGCAAGAAAGCAGCCTTATCGACGCTGGGTGGAGGAAAATAAAATCACCTTACAGGGGTTTTTTAATGACGTTGCCCATGCCACACCGGATGCCGAAAAGCATCTTTTTATGCAAAAGCTTTTTGGTTACTCTCGGGAAGATATGAAAATGATTCTCGGCCCTATGATCGAGAAAGGAAGCGAACCTGTTGGATCCATGGGAACAGATACTCCTTTAGCCGTACTTTCTGAGAAACCGCAATTGCTTTATTATTATTTTAAACAGATGTTTGCCCAGATTACCAATCCGGCCATTGATCCCCTCCGGGAGGAACTGGTGATGTCTTTAATGACGTTTATGGGAAATCCCGGAAACATCTTAGAAGAGACGCCTCATCACAGCCGATTGATCAAACTCAGGCATCCGATTCTTTCTAATGAAGATCTTGAGCGATTGATGTTATTGAACATAAAAGAATTTTGGACGACGACACTACAGATGGGTTTTTCAGCCTATGGTTCTGGCGATAGACTGGAAGAAGCTTTAGACCGATTATGTCGGGCTGCGGAGGCTTCCGTGTCTAATGGTTGTTCTCTTATCATTTTAAGTGATCGTAAACTTCCAGAGGATTTAACGCCTATTCCGGCTTTGCTTGCGGTTTCTGCGGTCAATCAGCATCTTATCGCTCGCGGTTTGCGTTCGGGTGTGGGGCTCATTGTTGAAACAGCAGAAGCCAGGGAAGTGCATCATATGGCATTGCTTTTGGGTTATGGGGCAACAGCTGTTAATCCATATTTTGCATTTGAAATAGCTGCGGATATGTCCATGCGAAATGCTCTTAACATTTCTATCAGCACAAATAAGGCTATTGAGAATTATATCAAGGCATTGTGCAAGGGTCTTCTTAAGGTCATGTCCAAGATGGGGATATCGACCTTAAGAAGTTATCGGGGAGCACAAGTGTTTGAGGCAATAGGCTTAAATTGTGATGTAATCCAGAAATATTTTGGAGGCACTTCTTCAAGGATCGAAGGGATTGGATTAAATGAAATTGCCGCTGAGGCCAATGCACGTTATCAAGATGCTTATAAAAAAGAGGCTACGACACCTTCACTTCTTATCAGCGGTGGGCAATATGGCTATCGCAAGGATGGAGAAAGACACCTTTGGACTCCTGAGACCATAAGCAAATTGCAATATGCAACACGTGCAAATGACAAGAAGGCTTATCGGGAATATGCAGATTTGATTAATAATCAGGCAGAGAAGATCAGTACATTAAGAGGGATGTTCAAATTTAAGGAAACAAAATCGATTCCTTTAGAAGAAGTGGAACCTGCTGAGGAGATTATGAAGCGTTTCGTTACAGGGGCGATGTCTTTTGGGTCGATCAGCAAGGAAGCGCATGAAACTCTGGCTATTGCCATGAATCGCATCGGCGGGATGAGTAATAGCGGCGAGGGGGGAGAGGATTCGGACCGGTTTATTCCGATGGCTAATGGAGATAGTCGTTGTAGCGCAATTAAGCAGGTGGCTAGCGGCCGGTTTGGTGTAACGGCGGAATATATGGTCAATGCCAAAGAACTACAGATAAAGATAGCTCAAGGTGCCAAGCCGGGGGAAGGAGGACAGCTTCCCGGGCATAAAGTGACAGAAGATATCGCGCGCGTGCGCCATTCTGTTCCTGGCGTTACATTGATTTCTCCGCCACCCCATCATGATATTTATTCTATTGAAGATATTAAGCAGCTTATCTTTGACTTAAAGAATGTTAATCCTGCGGCACGGGTTTCGGTTAAATTAGTTTCAGAAGTGGGAGTTGGGACCATTGCGGCAGGTGTTGCCAAAGCCCATGCTGATATGATTTTGATCAGCGGATACGACGGAGGAACAGGGGCTTCTCCGCTTTCTTCCATCAAGCATACAGGTGTTCCGTGGGAGTTGGGCTTAGCCGAAACACAGCAAACATTAATGCTGAATAATTTAAGGGATCGCGTTCGCATTCAAGCTGACGGGCAAATGAAAACAGGCCGCGATGTCATTATTGCAGCTTTGCTGGGTGCAGAAGAATTCGGATTTGCAACAGCACCTTTGGTTGTCTGCGGGTGCGTTATGATGCGCAAATGTCATTTGAATACGTGCCCGGTGGGGGTGGCAACACAGGATCCGGAATTGCGCAAATTCTATTCGGGCAAGCCGGAATATGTCATCAATTTTTTCCGTATGATTGCAGAAGAAGCGAGAGGCTATATGGCCGAGCTGGGGATTTCTAAAATGGATGACCTTATCGGAAGGAGTGATTTGCTTGAAATGAATGAGGCGATCAATTTCTTCAAAGTCCGCGGCTTGGATTTTTCGAAAATTTTCTATAGAGCAGAAAAGAACGAGGGCGTTCAATTGCGTTGCGCAAAAGAACAAGATCATGGCATAGATAAGGTTCTGGATAAACAACTTATTGAGCTTTCCAAAAATGCTTTGGAAAACAGAAAGCCTGTAAAAATTGAAAAACCAATACGTAATATTAATTTGACGACGGGAGCGATGCTCTCGGGAGAAATTGCCAAACGTTACGGCGCAGTAGGGCTTCCGGAGGATACGATTACTTGTCATTTTCAAGGGGCGGCTGGCCAGAGCTTTGGGGCTTTCTGCATGAAAGGCTTGACCCTAATTCTCGAAGGGGAAGCCAATGATTATTTAGGAAAAGGATTGTGCGGGGCCAAAATTATTGTTAAGCCCCCGGAAAAAAGTGATTTTTATGCATCGCGTAATATTATTTGCGGCAATGTTCTTCTTTATGGGGCGACATCAGGTGAAGTGTATATTCGAGGTCGAGTAGGAGAAAGGTTTGCCATACGCAACAGCGGTGTTCATGCGGTGGTTGAAGGCGTGGGTGATCATGGATGCGAGTATATGACAGGCGGCCGTGTTTTTATTTTAGGTGATACAGGGGTTAATTTTGCGGCGGGGATGAGCGGCGGAATCGCTTATGTTTATGACCCTGAAAGCAAGCTTGACAGCCGAAGCAATCTGGATATGGTTGATCTTGAACTTGTTGTTGATAAGGCAGATGCCCGGGAAGTCAAAAGCATGATAGAAAAGCATTTTCAGTATACACAAAGCAAAAAAGCAAAATATATATTAGAAAATTGGGAAAATTGTTTACCTTCCTTTGTCAAAGTTTTTCCTATGGAATATCGTCGTGTTCTTGGAAAAATGATGAAGGAAGATGAAGAAATCGAACGCGAAGAACCGGAGTTTAAATAGTAGACAGCAGATGGCATATTGCATTTTGAATGTAATATGGTAAATATATTCAACCATATGCGATATGCGAAGTACGATACACGGAGAAAGCAATGGGTGACCCGACGGGATTTATGAAATACCAAAGGCAGGACTTTTTGCATGAGCCTCCCCAGATGCGCATCAAGCACTTCAGGGAGTTTATTCAGATGCTTTCCGAGGAGGACGCCAAAAAACAAGGTGCGCGATGTATGGACTGCGGCATTCCGTTTTGCCACTGGGGATGTCCGATTAGCAATCTTATCCCGGAGTGGAATGATCTTGTTTATAAAGGGCAATGGGAAGAGGCCTATGAGCGGCTGAGCGCAACCAATAATTTTCCGGAAATTACGGGACGTGTTTGTCCTGCACCTTGCGAGCATAGTTGTGTTTGCAGCATCAATCAGCCGGCGGTTACGATCAAAAACATCGAGCTTATGATTGTAGAAAGAGCTTATAAGAATGGGATCATAGGGCCCTGCCCACCAAAATTCCGCACGGGGAAAAAAGTTGCTGTTGTCGGCTCAGGTCCAGCTGGACTTGCCTGTGCAGATCAACTCAACAAAGCAGGCCACGAGGTTGTTGTTTTTGAGAAGAAAGAAATTGCAGGCGGCATTTTGACTTTAGGAATTCCCGATTACAAACTAGAAAAATGGGTTGTCGAAAGGCGCATTGAATGGATGCAGGAAGAAGGTGTTGTTTTTAAAACGGGTGTTCATATCGGGAGAGATATTAAAGTCAAAGATATTCAAAAAAAATATGATGCTCTTGTTTTGGCCGGAGGGGCAGAAGTAGCGCGTGATCTCAATGTTCCCGGAAGAGAACTAAAAGGCATTTATCAGGCGATGGAATATTTACCGCAACAAAATCGTGCCAATCGAGGGCAGAGGATCGATTCTAAATTGAGGATTTCAGCCGAAGGCAAACATGTTGTCATTCTGGGCGGAGGCGACAGTGGGGCGGATTGTGTTGGAACGGCTAATCGACAGGGCGCCCTTTCGATCAAACAGTTTGAACTTTTGCCTTGTCCACCTGAAGAAAGACGTCCTGACAATCCGTGGCCGCAATGGGCTTTTACACAAAAGATATCTGCTTCACACGAAGAAGGGTGCGAGAGGGATTACTGCATCTTGACAAAATCGTTAAGCGGCAAAAGCGGTAAGATTAATAAGCTTCATGCAGTGCGCCTGGAATATGCCGAGAAAGACCCTGAAACAACAAGACAATCTTCTTGCGAGATTAAGGGGTCCGAATTTGAAGTGAAATGCGATCTTCTTCTTTTGGCGATGGGATTTTTGGGGCCAGTTAAAGAAGGGATGATAGAAGAATTAGGGGTTGATCTTGATGCACAGGGGAATGTCAAAACACATGACAATTACATGACGAGCATTGATGGAGTTTTTGCGGCGGGGGATATGCGCAAGGGGCAATCGTTGGTAGTCTGGGCTATTCAGGAAGGCAGAAGTGCCGCTCAAAGTATTCATCATTGGCTAATGAGTTAATTCAGATTATTAAAAAAATAAGATGGGGAAGGTATGAATAAAGCCAGTAGTAATTGCAATAGCGGGCTTCCGGGATTGGATAAAATTTTAAACGGAATTCGTCTGGGAGATAATGTGGTTTTTAAAGTCGATACGGTTGAGGATTACGTTCGTTTTGCCACACCTTTTTATAGAAAGGCAATAAAGGAAAAAAAAGATTTAATTTATTTCCGTTTTGCGGAGCATCAGCCGATAATCCCCGAAGGAGTTTGCAATCATGTTTACGTGCTTCATCCGGAAGCCGGTTTTGAAAATTTTATTTCTGAAATTTTTGATGTGATAGAGAAATTTGGCAAAGGTGCTTTTTATGTTTTTGATTGCCTGTCAGCGTTAGCGGTTGACTGGTATAGCGATCGCATGCTCGGCAATTTCTTTATGGTGACCTGTCCGTATCTTTATGATTATGATACAATTGCTTATTTTGCACTTATCCGAAACGAACATACCTCTTTTGCTATTGATGCTATCCAGAGCACAGCCCAAGTTGTCATGGACGTTTATAAAAACAGGAATGAGATTTTCGTTCATCCTTTAAAAGTGGATGATCGTTATTCCAAGACAATGTATATGATCCATCGTTGGCAGGGCGAGAACTTTATCCCTGTTACGTCAAGCGCAACAACATCAGAAATCCTTTCCCGGACACCGCAGGCCTGGGTGGATTTCTCCATGCCAAGAAACGATATTTGGATCCGAAGCTTTATGCAGGCGCAGGAGATCGTTAATGCAACCCGAGTAGACCGTCAGGATGCCTGGAAAGGAAGCAAGCTTTTTAACCGTCTCTTGCGGATGTCGGTTTCCCGTGACCCTCGCGTGCTGGAACTGGCTGAAAAATATTTTGATTTTGCAGATATCGTCAACATTGGCAAGCGCATGATTGGAACAGGTTTAATTGGGGGAAAATCTGTGGGCATGCTTTTGGCGAGAGCTATTTTGCAGAAAGAGGATCGCCAATGGGTCGATAAGCTGGAGCCGCACGATTCTTTTTTTATTGGATCGGACGTTTTTTATACGTATTTAATTCAAAACGACTGCTGGTGGATTCGAAGGCGGCTTAAAACATCCACAACAGGTTTTCATTTAGACAAGCAAGCCAAAAAAAGAATGCTCACCGGAAAGTTTCCCAAAGATATTGAAGAGAAATTCAGCGAGATGTTGGAATATTTCGGCCAGTCTCCCATTATCGTGCGTTCTTCCAGCCTTTTGGAGGATGCCTATGGCAATGCTTTTTCTGGAAAATATGAAAGTGTTTTTTGTGCTAATCAGGGAATGCCACAAGAGCGACGGGAGACATTTTTAAATGCTATTAGAAAAGTTTATACAAGTACGTTAAGTGAAGAGGCCCTTGCTTATCGTGCTCACTGGGGGTTGTTGGATCGAGACGAACAAATGGCGATTCTTGTCCAGCGTGTCTCCGGCTCTGTTTATGAAGAACATTTTTTCCCGCAATTGGCAGGAGTGGGTTTTTCTTTTAATCCGTATGTTTGGAACAGCGAAATAGATCCCAAAGCAGGGATGATGCGCCTTGTTTTTGGTTTGGGAACAAGAGCTGTTGAGCGCGTGGATGATGATTATACGCGTATCGTTGCTTTGAATGCACCGATGCGCAGGCCGGAAGTAAGCAGCGAAGATGTCCGACGTTTTTCACAAAACAAAGTAGATGTTTTGGATCTTGTGACCAATGGCCACACATCCCATCCCTTTCAGGAAGTGGTAGGGCCTTTAACGAACTTTCCTTTGGATATTTTTGCAACGCGCGATTTGGATTTGGAGCGCCGTCTACGACAGGCAGGAAAGCCAAAAGGTTTCTCATGGATGCTGACATTTGACTCTCTTTTATCGGAAGAAGCTTACGTTAAGGATATGCGCGAGATGATGCAAATCCTTCAGGAAGCCTACAAGCATCCGGTTGATATTGAATTTACAGCAAATTTTCATGATAAAAACAATTATAAAATCAATCTTGTTCAATGCCGACCTTTCCAGGCCAAGGGAAATATTTTAAGTGTTGAAAGACCAGCCTCGGTACCGGTAGACAATATTATTTTAGAAACCAAAGGTCCGGTCATTGGAAGCAATATCGTGGCAACCATTGACCGGATCATTTATGTGGTGCCGGAAATTTATGGAAAGATGAAAATGAATGACCGGTTTGCCGTAGCAAGGTTGATTGGGAAACTGACCCATTTAAAGGACAAAGAAGAAAAGCTCACTCTCATGCTCATTGGTCCCGGCCGATGGGCGACAACTTCTCCTTCTTTGGGCGTTCCTGTTGCTTTTTCCGAAATCAATACGGTTTCTGTTCTGTGTGAGGTGGCGGCCATGCACGAAGGGCTTGTTCCGGAAGTGTCTTTGGGAACACATTTCTTCAATGACCTCGTGGAAATGGATATGCTTTATTGTGCGGTCTATCCGCAAAAATATGATAATGTCCTTAATTCTGATTTTTTCATGAAATCAAAAAATCTTTTATCGCAACTTTTGCCCAAGTCCAAGGCCTTTAGCAATGCGGTTAAGGTTATTGATACGGCCAAAAACAAAGAAGGATTAAGTGTTTGTGTCAGCTCTGATGTTCTTAAACAAAATTTGCTTTGCTATCTTGATGAGATTGTAGAAGGAAAGGGAGAAATCGACAAATAATCAGAAGCCCCGCGCGACTTCTATTCTGCCTTTATGAGACGGCCTTATTATCTTGTCTAAAATAAAAAATAAATTGACAACAGCATTAGGTAAAGGTATATTGCCTTTTGCTTAGAAGGCGATGATGTTTTGTAAGCCGGTCTGTGTTTACAGATGAGAGGGCAAAGGAGTCCACAAAAAACAAAGGAAGTGTTTTTTGTGGATTTTTTTCAATTAGTTTTTGAGGGGAATAGACGTGAAAATTTTAGAAAAAGAAATCATAGCTGAGAATTTAAAAAAATTTGTTATCCATTCACCGCTTATCGCCCAAAAGGCATTGCCGGGGCAATTCATTGTCCTTATGGTCAAAGAAGAGGGAGAGCGCATTCCCCTGACGATCGTTGAGGCCAACAAAAACAAAGAAACCATTACGATCATATTTCAGGAGGTCGGCTATTCCACAAAACTTTTAGGGACACTTAACCCTGGCGATTCACTTTATGCCTTGGTTGGTCCCTTGGGCAAACCAACGCCTATTAAGAATTATGGGAAGATCATTGTTTTAGGTGGAGGGGTGGGGATTGCCGAACTTCTTCCTGTCGTGCATGCCATGAAGGATGCAGGCTGCGAAGTGACTTCTATCCTTGGTGGAAGGACAGCGGATCTGGTTATTTTGAGAAATCAAGTCAAAGAATTTTCAGACAACCTTTATATTACAACAGACGACGGGTCTTTGGGGGAAAAGGGGCTGGTAACCGATCCTCTTAAACGATTATTAGAAGAAGATGCTGGCTATGGGCTTGTGTTTTGCGTTGGGCCGATTCCTATGATGAAAGCGGTGTCTGATACAACAAGGCCTTTTAAGATCAAAACCATTGTTTGCTTGAATGCCATTATGATCGACGGAACGGGGATGTGCGGGGGATGCCGTGTTAATGTAGGGGGAGAAACCAAGTTTACGTGTGTTGACGGCCCTGATTTTGACGGGCATGAGGTCGATTTTAAGGTGCTTATGACACGGCAAAAAAGATTTGTAAAATATGAAAAAGAATCGTTGTGCAAGCTTGAAAAACAAATGGATCAAATGAAAAAATAATGGAAACTCCCTTCGGGGGCGATTCGCCAAGTTTTACTTGGCCCATCGACAGGAGAACGAATAGATGCCAGCAAAACCAAGCCCTAAACAGACACCGATGAAGGAACAGGATCCTCGAGAAAGGATTAAAAATTTCAAAGAGGTTCCCTATGGCTATAGCGAAGAGGAAGCAATGTTGGAAGCAAAGCGTTGTATTCAATGCAAAAAACCCTTTTGCATATCAGGGTGTCCGGTCGGCATAGATATTCCTGGATTTATTGGGTTGATCGCAAAGGGTGATTTTAAGGGAGCCATCAGAAAGATGAAAGAAAAGAATGCTCTTCCGGCCATTTGCGGGAGGGTCTGTCCTCAGGAAGAGCAGTGCCAGCAGGTTTGTATTCTTGGGAAGAAGAACGAACCCGTCAGCATTGGGAGATTGGAAAGGTTTATTGCTGATTGGGAAGCCGCCCAAGGAAAGATGGAGATTCCTGAAATTCCACCAGATACCGGGAAAAAGGTAGCTGTTGTCGGTGGGGGCCCGGCGGGACTTACGGTAGCTGGGGAATTAAGAAAAATGGGTCATGGAGTTACGATTTTTGAAGCATTGCATAAAATGGGCGGGGTTTTGATGTATGGCATTCCGGAATTCCGTCTTCCCAAAAAGGTTGTTCAAAGAGAAGTGGATTATGTAAAGTCATTAGGAGTGAAAGTTGTTACCTCTCATGTCGTGGGCAAATTACAAAGCATTGATGAATTGCTGCAAGAATTCGATGCTGTTTTTATTGGAGCTGGGGCGGGACTTCCATGGTTTATGGATATCCCTGGCGAGAATGCAAACGGAATTTATTCGGCCAATGAATATTTGACGCGCGTTAATTTGATGAAAGGATATTTGTTCCCTGAATATGATACACCTATAGAGAAAGGAAGAAATGTAGCGGTTATCGGCGGCGGTAATGTGGCCATGGACTCGGTGAGGACCGCGCTTCGTTTGGGTGCAGAAAAAGCAATGATCATTTATCGTCGCTCTAGAACTGAGATGCCGGCACGATTGGAAGAAATCCACCATGCTGAGGAAGAAGGTATTATTTTTGAGTTTTTGACGCTTCCGCTTGCTTATCATGCGGATGAAGAAGGGAATGTTAAAGAAATGGAATGCATCCGAATGGAATTGGGTGAGCCGGATGCTTCAGGAAGAAGGCGGCCGGTTCCTATCGAAGGGTCCAATTTTAGAATACCCGTGGATCTTGTTGTTGTTGCTATTGGAAATAGCCCCAATCCTTTGCTTCCTTCTACAACTCCCGGACTTGAAATAGGAAAAAAAGGAAACATTGCCATTGATGAGAAAACAGGAAAAACAAGCAAAAAAGGCGTTTTTGCTGGCGGTGATATCGCAACGGGTGCTTCTACAGTTATCTCGGCCATGGGGGCTGGCAAAATTGCCGCAAAAGAGATTGATGAATATTTAAAAACAGGCTAATGGTAAAAAAAACGAGGTGATTATGGAAAGATTTAGCAAAGATGGACGTTTTATTATTCCTCTAGACAACAGAGAAAAAGCCAAATCAAAAGAAAATGAAAACAAGATACGCTATGTTGTCAAAGAAGCGTATTGCCCCAATGGATGCAATATTATTGATCCCGATCATGAAATCAACGGTTCGGCGGGCCTTCGCATAAAATTCAAAAGACCTGGGGCAGAAGGAGAATTTGTTCTTTCTGCCATTGAAGGGGATTTTGATAAGACTATTTTATCAGGGGAACTCAAAGAGGGCGTCAAAGACGAGCTCTTTTGTCCTCATTGCAATGTAATGTTTGAGAAGCTGGTCAATTGTAATTGTACGGCCGATGCAGATATGGTTATCATTGGCCTTACATCTAAATTGGATTTCAATAATGCTATATCTTTTTGCAATGTAACCGGCTGCGAAAATGGAACCTTTGTTAAATCCGGGGATGTTATTCGTCATGCGCGGTTAAGAAATTCATTTTAGCTGATTGTGTCAAAAAAATCTTGACTTTTTTTGATAAATGAGTACATTAATAGCATCGAAGTAAAGGGCATTGGCGTCCTTTCTATTTTTACAATAGACAGGACGTCTTTTTTTTAGACGTCTTTTTTGTTGATATCTTGGGCTTGCAGAGAGAGCAAAGCTCACGAATGCAAGTTTTAGATATCAACATCCCGAGTGAAATTTATAGAGCGAGGGATCGCCAAGAAGTTATAAGATATTTTAAAGGAAACAATATAATTAAGTAAGACATCCTGTAAGGAGGGGAATATGTCATCCGCAAAACTAGAAGCTTTCATGAACAAAGTTATTGCACGAAATCCTGGCGAAGTCGAATTTCATCAAGCGGTTCGTGAAGTTGCCGAGTCGATCATGCCTTTCATCGAAGAAAATCCACAATACGAAAAGGCTAAGATTCTGGAGAGGATAGTCGAACCGGAAAGAGTCATTATGTTTCGCGTCCCCTGGACAGATGATAAAGGTGAGGTTCGGGTCAACCGGGGCTTTAGGATTGAGATGAACAGCGCGATTGGACCATACAAAGGGGGAATACGTTTTCACCCAAGCGTTTATTTGGGAATCTTAAAATTCTTAGCTTTTGAGCAGGTGTTCAAAAACAGCTTAACGACACTTCCTATGGGAGGAGGCAAGGGTGGATCTGATTTTAATCCTAAAGGAAAATCAGACAATGAGGTTATGCGATTCTGCCAGAGTTTCATGACAGAGCTTCAAAGACACATCGGACCTGATACGGATGTCCCGGCAGGAGATATCGGTGTTGGTGGTCGAGAAATCGGGTTTTTATTCGGCCAATACAAAAGACTCAGAAATGAGTTTACAGGTGTCCTTACTGGTAAAGGTCTTAATTGGGGCGGAAGCTTGATTCGACCAGAAGCCACAGGTTATGGTTGTGTCTATTTTACAGAAGCGATGTTGAAAGAAAAGGGAGATTCCCTTAAAGGCAAAATCTGTACGGTGTCTGGTTCCGGGAATGTTGCCCAATATACGGTAGAAAAAGTTAACCAATTGGGCGGAAAGTGTGTGACCCTTTCGGATTCCAGCGGGTTCATTCATGATCCTGATGGTATCGACGCAGAGAAGCTTGCCTATGTTATAGAATTGAAAAACGTGCAGAGAGGGCGCATCAAAGAATATGCGGATAAATATCATTGCAAATATTTTGCAGGAAAGCGGCCATGGGGCATCAAATGTGATGTTGCTTTTCCATCGGCAACACAAAATGAAATCGAAGAAGCAGATGCCAAAGAGTTGGTAAAAAATGGCTGCATGGCTGTAGGAGAAGGGGCCAACATGCCAACAACTCCCGAAGGCGTTGAGGTATTCCAGAAAGCCAAAATTTGCTACGGGCCCGGGAAAGCTGCCAATGCCGGAGGGGTGGCAACATCCGGCCTTGAGATGTCACAAAACAGCATGAGAATAGCTTGGTCACGCGAGGAGGTCGATCAAAAACTGCATGATATTATGCTGGCTATTCATGAACAATGCGTTAAGTATGGCCGGGAAGGCGGCTATATTGATTACGTCAAGGGCGCAAACATTGCCGGTTTTGTTAAAATCGCTGATGCCATGCTGGACCAGGGGTTAGTATAGTTTTTAATAAGCAAATACGAGTTCAAACAGCCCCGCCCGTTTATCAACGGGCGGGGTTTTTTGGGGGTTGTATAACGGGATAAAATGTGTATAATGTTACAAAGATAAAAGGATTCTAATTATTAAACAAGGGAGGCATGATGAGAAGATGTGTGTTTTTTATTTTGGCGCTGGTTTTTATTTGCGGGTGCGAACAGCCCAAGCAAACACAAAAAACAAAAAAGAAATCAACCATACACGCACAGAAGAGTTATTTGGCTGATGCGATTCAGCATTTGAAAGAAGCCGACCCCAACGCAGCTATCCGAAGTTTTGATGAAGCTATCAAACAAGACCCCTTGAATCCAGAAAGCTACCTGCTTTTAGGCCAGGTTTATATGCACATGCGGGATTATCCTCGGGCCATCGATACATTCGCCGCTTCTGTTCGTGTTGCTCCGGATGAGGGAGATGGATATTATTATTTAGCCATGTGCCACGGCTTGATGGGTAACATCGAGTTTGCTGTCAGCAATGCCCAAAAAAGCATTGAGGTGTTCCGCCGCATTCAAGATGAAGAGAAATTTATGAGAGCATTGGCCCTTCTTCAAGGACTGATGCAAACACAGGAACCACCAGAAGCTGAATAAAGGCATCAAGAATAATCTTTGGTCATGCTACAATGCTAGCCCTCGTCATTTTTTCTGCATTTTTACTTTTCCTTTCTTTTCCTAGTCCTTTCTTTCTGATGGGCATTCATGGCCTTGCCTGGATTTTTGCCGTACCTCTTTTTTTTGCCATTCAAAAAAAATCCTTATTTCATCGTATTTTTATCGGAATTCTTTTTGGGATTGTTTTTTATTCATTTTTGGTTTTTTGGCTTGGCGATTACAGTCCTGCAGGTTTTTGGATTTTTGTTTTTTTCTTAACGATACAACCGCTTTTTTTTTGTATCGGCTATTCTTTTTGTTTCCATAATAAGATTGCTGAAATCCTTTATGTGCCTTCTCTCTGGGTTGTTTCTGAACACTTCAGAACAATGATGATGGGCGGATTTTCCTGGGGGATAAGCCATTCTCAAAGTTTTAATATTTATGCCATACAGGTGGCAAATCTTTTGGGAACTTCTTGTGTGTCCTTTGTGCTGATTTTTGTCAATTATTGTATCTACAAAGCTATACAGGAGAAAAAAGAGAGAAGATTTTATGTGCTGTCTATGGCTGTGGTTCTGTCGGGAGTTTTTGTTTATGGGGTTTGGAATATTTTTCAATACCAACAATCTCTGGAGAAAAAAAAGAGTGTTTTGTTGGGCAGCGTTCAGCCCAATATAGATTTTTATAAGAAACTTCATGAAGAATATGTGGATGAAGTTGTTGATCGGCAGATCTTGTTGACGGCCCAGGTGCTCACGCAACATAATCCTGACTTGATTGTATGGCCGGAGACAGCCATTCCCTTTGATTTTTCAGGGGAAGAAAAGACTTGTAGGAAGATGGATGAGCTTTTCCAAAGGGTAAAAACTCCTTTTCTTTTAGGAAGCGTAGTGTCGCAAGGAGGCGAAAATTATAACAGTGCGCTTTTTTATAACAGGGAAGGGAAGCTGCTTGGAACGTATAGCAAAAACCAGCTGATTCCTTTTAGCGAATATATGCCTCACTCAAAAGTGGGAATTTTGTTTTCCGATTTTTTCAAAATAAAAAGATTTGATTTTTCCCGGGGAGAAAAAAAGGAAATATTTCTTCTCAAGAATCAAAGAATCCTTAAAGGCATTCCTTTCGGCGTTCTTATTTGCTCGGAAGATATGACGGGTAAGTTTTTTAGAGAATATGCCTTGTTGGGGGCGGATTTTATGATTGTTCTTTTAAACGACGGATGGCTGAAAAAAGGCGAAGCGTATCTCTTGCATGCGCAGAATACGATTATGCATGCGGTGGAAAACAAAATGCCTATCTTGCGTGCTGCTAATACAGGATGGACGATTCTTATTGATGCTGTCGGAAGGCCATCTGAGAAAAGAGTACATCATTTTAATGAGGCAAAAGTTTTTTTGCATAAATTGATTCCTAGGATGAAAACATCCATTTATAGCAGAATAGGCAATGTTTTCTCCCTAATGTGTTCTTGTTTTGTTATAATAAATTGGATGTTAAGTTTGAATTTAAGGAAGAAAAATGAAAAATAAGGTAATATTTTTATTGGTATGGTGCCTGGTCTTTTTTCCTTGTAAAGTTTTTGCAGGTGGGGCTGTAGCTCGTCGAAGGCAAATGGAAAAACAAGCTGCCGTCAGAAAAAAGATGATTGAGGAGCAGGCAAAGGTTTATGCCCAACAAAGGGCCCGGGCGATGGCCCAGCAACGGGCTCAAGTGATTGCCCAACAGCAAGCGCAGGTGATTGCCCAACAAAAAGCCCAAGCCATTGCTTATCAAAGGGCAGCCATTCAACATCAAGTGGCCTCTCAAATACAAAATATTAAGCAAATCAATCTCCATCAGCCTGCAGTTGAAGGATTGACTATGGATTTAGAAGTTCAGGCACAAGCGCCTTCGCCTCAGGTCAAGGCCGTCGCAACGCTTGATGAAGTTGTTTCTGCGCTTGAACAATCCAGCCAAGATTGGGATCTCATCATTGATAAGGACGCAAAAGAAATGGTAGTTGTTCAGTATATTGAGCAATATCGTCAAAAAGGAATTATAATAAACAATAGTTCTTCTGTTTATGCTGAAATGATCAATGGAATGGCCCAAGAATCTCCCGAAATGCTTAATCTTCCTTTTGCGAAGATTCTTATGGTGGCAGCGATTATGCAGTATGATTTTAATAATGGAGAGGACAAAGATGCCCTTGCGCTTAAAATACTGGGAAGCTATGATGCCGTAAAAAAGAATAAGGAAAGATTAGGATTATAGTATATATATCCATAAAAAAAAGATATTGATTGATTAATATTACTTGACAAAAAGAAGCAAAATGATATATTTAAGCAGGCTCTAAGAGCGGTTTTCTTGCCCAGAAAAACCCCCACAAAAGAACCCTACAAAATTACATGAAAAAGGCAATTCTATACTTAGAAGATGGCGTGAGCTTTCTTGGTCACAGCCTCTCTGTAACGGGGGAGACTGCGGGCGAGGTTGTTTTTAATACAGCCATGAGCGGCTATCAGGAAATCTTGACCGATCCATCTTATGCCGGTCAGATTGTGACCATGACCTATCCCTTGATTGGCAATTATGGCGTTAATGAAGAAGATATCGAGTCCACAAAAGTGCATGTCAAAGGCTTTGTCGTAAAGGAATTTTGCCGGCGTCATTCCAATTTTCGGGCGACAAAAAGCCTTATTCAATATTTAGAGGACAATAATATTCTTGCCGTCGAAGGTATTGATACAAGGGCCTTGACGCGTCACCTGCGTCTTTTTGGGGCCATGAAAGCCATCATTTCAACAGAAGATTTTGATCCGAAAAACCTGGCTGAGAAAATTAAGAAAGTCCCCTCCATGGAAGGCGCGGACTGGGTCAAAGAGGTTGCCTGCAAGGAAAAATATGTTTGGGACAAGCAGGCAACAGCCGACGCGAAATTCAAAGTGGCGGCGATCGATTGTGGAATCAAATTCAATATACTCAGAATTCTGACACGATTGGGCTGTCAGGTGCATGTTTTTCCGGCACAGAGTTCCTATGAGGAAATAATGTCTATTCATCCGGACGGATTATTTGTTTCCAATGGACCGGGAGATCCGGCTGCCGTTACTTATGTTATTGACAATTTAAAAAAATTTTTTGGGAAAATACCCATTTTTGGCATTTGCCTAGGACACCAGATGTTGGGGCTTGCTTTAGGCGGGAAAACATATAAATTGAAGTTTGGCCATCATGGCGCTAATCATCCGGTGAAAGATTTTTTGGATAATCGAATTGGGATTACTTCGCAGAACCATGGATTTTGCGTGGATTTAGAGACTCTTAACAAAGAAGAAGTGGAAATGTTCAATTTGAATTTGAATGACCAGACAGTCGAAGGTATTCGTCACAAGAAATATCCGATTATATCTGTTCAGCATCATCCCGAGGCGGCTCCGGGGCCGCATGATGCACAGTATCTCTTTAAGCATTTTATTGCGATGATGGAAAAATATAAGAATTGAAGGTTAAAAGTTCAAAAGTTAAAAATTAAGAATTTATAATGAAAAATTTAGAGGAAAGAGAATAAGTAAAAATCGTATTAATATTTCTATTCAAAATTTTTTGCTTGTTTTTAATTTTGACTTTTTATTTTTTAATTTTGAATTGCCAATATGCCAAGACGAAATGATATTAAAAAAATTCTGCTTTTAGGATCGGGCCCTATTGTGATTGGCCAGGCTTGTGAATTCGATTACTCGGGGACACAAGCCTGTAAGGCTTTAAAAGAAGAGGGCTATGAAATCGTTCTTGTTAATTCCAATCCGGCAACGATTATGACGGACCCTGAAATTTCCGATCATACTTACATCGAGCCACTCACTCCTGAATTTGTCGAATATATTATTGAAAAGGAGCGGCCTGATGCTATTCTGCCGACTTTAGGCGGGCAGACAGCTTTGAATATCGCCATGAAACTTTGCGAAAAAGGTGTTTTAGACAAATACAATGTCAAGATGCTGGGCGCTGACTATGACGTCATCAAGAAGGCCGAAGATCGGGAATGTTTTAAGAAAGCATGCATGAACATAGGACTCGATCTTCCCAAAAGCATGTTTGCTTATAATATGAACGAAGCAAGAAAAGCCGCTCAAAAAATGGGTTATCCTCTTATCATTCGTCCTTCGTTTACCTTAGGGGGAACAGGCGGAGGGATCGCACGCAATCAAGAGGACATTGAGAAGGTTGCGGCCTTAGGGATTGAAAGCAGCATGATCAATGAAATCTTGATCGAAGAGTCCATAGAAGGATGGAAAGAATATGAACTGGAAGTGATGCGTGATAACAAAGATAATGTTGTGATCGTTTGTTCGATTGAAAATTTGGATCCCATGGGTGTGCATACAGGTGACAGCATTACGGTGGCCCCTGCACAAACGCTGTCAGATGTAGAATACCAGAACATGCGTGATGCCGCGCTTGCTCTCATTCGGGAAATTGGCGTAGAAACAGGGGGATCTAACATTCAGTTTGCGGTTGATCCCCAAAATGGACGCATGGTTATCATTGAGATGAATCCTCGCGTGTCTCGCAGTTCGGCGCTGGCTAGCAAGGCAACAGGTTTTCCTATTGCTAAATTTGCAGCGAAACTGGCCGTGGGTTATTCCTTGGATGAAATACAAAATGATATCACGCGGAAAACACCTGCTTGCTTTGAGCCGACTATCGATTATTGCGTCGTCAAAGCCCCTCGCTTTACATTCGAAAAATTCCCAGAAGCCGAAGATGTGCTTGGGGTTCAGATGAAATCGGTTGGGGAAACCATGTCTATTGGCCGTACATTTAAGGAGGCCTTGCAAAAAGCCTTGCGGGGACTTGAAATCGGGCATATCGGGCTGGATAACAAAGTAGACTACAAAGATATCCCAAAAGAAAAGATTATTCATCGACTTCAAGAACCTAACGCTTCACGGATTTTTTATGTTAAATATGCTCTCCAGCAGGGCATGAGTGCCGAGGAAATTTTTAAATTGAGTAAAATTGATCTTTGGTACATCGATCACATTCAGCAGATCATTGAATTGGAAAATGAGATTGCAAGGACATTTGAAAAAGAGAGAGCACTTTCAGATGAACTTCTAAGACAAGCCAAGCAATACGGGTTTAGCGACCGGCAGCTCGCACAACTCATGGGCATGACTGAAAGAGAAGTGCGCAAAATGCGAAAAGACAAGGGAATTGTAGCAACATTTAAATTGGTCGATACCTGTGCGGCTGAATTTGAAGCATATACTCCCTATTATTATTCAACTTATGAAACGGAAGATGAGGCGGTTATCAAAGACGAAGAATTGACACAAAAGGCCAAGGGGCCTCGAAAAAAAATCATGATTTTAGGAGGAGGTCCAAATCGTATCGGCCAAGGCATTGAATTTGATTATTGCTGTTGCCATGCCGCCTTTGCTTTAAAGAAAGAAGGATATGAGACGATTATGGTGAATTCTAATCCTGAGACGGTATCCACCGATTATGATACATCCGACAGGCTTTATTTTGAGCCGCTTACTTTTGAGGATGTGATGAATGTCATTGATGTGGAGAAACCAGACGGTGTTATTGTTCAATACGGAGGACAGACACCGCTGAATTTAGCCCATTCTCTCAAGGAAGCGGGTGTGCCGATTATTGGAACATCCGTCGATTCCATAGATTTAGCTGAGAACAGGGAAAAGTTTTCCGCTTTTATCGCCAAACTTAGAATTTCACAACCTGAGAACGATTCGGCTTTTTCTGTTGAAGATGCGATAAAAATTGCCGGACGCATTGGATATCCGGTTTTGGCAAGACCATCATATGTTTTGGGGGGGAGGGCCATGCGGATTGTTTATGACGAAAAGTCCCTTTTGTCTTTTATTGATGAGGCCAAAGAAGTTTCGGAAGGAAAACCCATCCTTATTGATAAATTTATTGAAGATGCTATTGAAGTAGATGTGGATGCAGTTTCAGACGGGAAGGATGTGTATATAGCCGGTATTATGGAGCATATTGAAAATGCGGGAATTCATTCGGGTGATTCGGCCTGTGTTTTGCCACCCCACACCATCAGCGAGAAACTGATTGAAAAAATCAGGAAGCACACAAAAGATATTGCTAAGGGACTTAAAGTTGTGGGGCTTTTGAATATTCAATTTGCCGTCAAAGGTGAAAAGGTTTATGTGCTTGAGGTTAATCCGCGTGCATCAAGAACCGTTCCGTTTGTCAGCAAAGCCACGGGCGTCCCTGTTGCCAAAATTGCTTCACTTGTTATGACAGGAAAGAAAATAAAAGATTTCAATTTGGGAGGATACAAAGAGCCCGAACATATTTCTGTCAAAGAATCCGTATTGCCTTTTTCGCGTTTTTCGGGGGTGGATATTGTCCTAGGTCCCGAGATGAAATCTACCGGTGAGGTAATGGGGGTTGCAGCTTCTTTTGGAGCGGCATTTTTTAAATCCCAAGCTTGCGCTAACCAAGCTTTGCCGAGGGAGGGAACAGTTTTTATCAGCGTCAAAGAAGAGGATAAAAGGAATATTGCTTTTCTTGCTAAAAGGCTTGCAGATTTAGGTTTAAATATTATTGCAACCAAAGGAACCGCTAAAGTATTGCGTTCAAATGGCGTTAATGCAAAAATAGTTAAAAAGCATGGGCAGGATGGGAGCAATGAACTGCTTGAATTAATCCAGAAAGGCAAGATCAACCTTATCATCAATACGCCTTCAGGGGAAACAAGCCAGTCAGATATGCGTATTATTCGTGCGTCTGCGATATTGCACAATGTTCCTTGCATTACAACGCTGCAGGGGGCGTGGGCTGCAATCAATGGCATAGAGTCGAGCAAGAAAAAAGATTTGGCGGTTAATTCTTTGCAGGCTTATTATTCGAAACAAAAAGGTTTTGTGAGGTATAATAAATAGTTAATCATTGAGAGTTAAAAAATCAAAATTAGAAGAAATAATATTTTAGTTTATTTTTTATGGCGCTTTGAAGCAACGCATTTATTATTAATTCTTCATTTTTCATTTTAAATTATCATGTGCGGAATCATCGGGATATCTAATCACAAAGAAGCAGCCAAGGCGTGTTTTTTGGGCCTTTATGCCCTGCAACATAGGGGAGAAGAAGCAACGGGAATCGTTTCTTATGACGGTAGAGATATCCATATTAAAAAAAGTTCCGGCCTTGTTGCCGATGCTTTTGACGAAGCTTCTTTGGATGCCCTCAAAGGAAAAGTGGCTGTCGGCCATTGCCGCTATTCGACGACGGGATCCAGCAACACAAAGAATATCCAGCCATTTCTGGTTGTTCATAAAAGACGTCCTATCGCTATTGCCCATAATGGCAATTTAACAAATACAGCGGAACTTTACAAGAGCTTGGAGGAGGATGGGTCCATTTTTCAAACCTCTATGGATTCTGAGGTTATTGTTCATCTGATAGCAAGGTCTAAAAACGGCAATCTCAAGAAGAGTTTTATTGAGGTGCTCTCTCAGCTGGAGGGGGCGTTTTCTCTTGTCTTTCTTCTTGAGGATACAATCGTCGGGGCAAGAGATCCTCACGGATTTCGACCCTTGTGTCTGGGCAAGGCTGGCAAAAGCTATATTTTAGCTAGCGAGAGCTGTGCATTTGATCTTTTGCAGGCAGAATTTGTTCGTGAAGTTGAGCCGGGAGAGATTGTTATCATCAAGGGAGAAACAATAGAGTCCATTTATTTGCCGGATCGAGAAAAAAAGGTTCACTGTCAATGCATCTTTGAGAACATTTATTTCGCACGGCCCGATAGCCATATATTCGATGGAAACGTTTATGTCGCAAGAAAATTTCTTGGAAGACAGCTTGCCAAAGAGCATCCTGTGGATGCGGATTTTGTCATGTCTATTCCAGATTCGGGAAATTATGCAGCTTTGGGTTATGCGCAGCAATCAGGGCTTCCGTATGAGATCGGCATGATTCGGAATCATTACATTGGACGAACATTTATTCAACCAACACAATTTGTAAGGGATTTTCGCGTGCGGGTTAAGCTTAATCCTATCCGCGATGTGTTAAAAGGAAAAAGAATTGTTGTTGTGGAGGATTCGATTGTTCGGGGAACAACAAGTAAAGGCAGGATTGAAGCGTTAAGAAGGGCGGGGGCAAAGAAAATCCATATGCGTATCAGTTGTCCTCCCATTATATCTCCTTGCTTTTATGGGATTGATTTTCCTAGCAGAAAAGAGTTGATTGCTTCCAATAAAACCGTCAAAGAAATTGCAGATTTTATTGAAGTAGACTCGCTCGAATATCTGAGCCTGGAGGGGATGCTTTCGGTGATGAAGAATTCGGGTAATTTCTGCCATGCGTGTTTTACAGGGGAGTACCCAGTTAAGATCCCAAAGAATCAAAGTAAATATTTGATGGAAGGCAAATAAAAAACTATAATTATAAATAAGAATTATTTCTTCTATCAACGTATGTTCTGTCAAAACTAGGAATTCTTTATGAGTAAATTTATTTTCGTTACAGGGGGCGTTGTATCAAGTCTTGGCAAGGGATTGGCAGCGGCCTCCATCGGCAAACTTCTTGAGACCAGAGGCCTCTCGGTTGCCATGATCAAGTGCGATCCTTATCTCAATGTCGATCCTGGAACCATGAGCCCTTTTCAGCATGGGGAAGTTTATGTAACGGATGATGGAGCCGAAACAGATTTAGATTTGGGGCATTATGAACGGTTTACCAATTCGCCGATTTCTAAGGCCAGCAATATTACAACAGGAAAAATCTATTATTCAGTTATTGCTAAGGAACGAAAGGGAGATTACCTTGGGAAAACCGTTCAGATTATCCCACATATTACCAACGAAATAAAACAGGCGATAAGAAAAGTTCCCAAAGAAACTCCGGTTGATGTTACGATTGTGGAGATTGGAGGGACAGTAGGAGACATTGAAAGCTTGCCTTTCTTGGAGGCCATTCGACAAATGCGCTGGGAACTAGGTGAGCTCTATGCTCTCAATATTCATGTCACTTTATTGCCTTATATTAAAGCGGCCGGCGAACAAAAAACGAAACCTACTCAACATAGTGTTGGAAGATTAAGGGAAATTGGTATTTATCCTGATATTTTGTTGTGCCGTACGGAAAAACATATAACCAAGGAGCAAAGGGAAAAGATCGCTTTATTCTGTAATGTGGATAAGGAAGCCGTTATAGAGGCAGCCGATGTTAAGCATATTTATGAAGTTCCTCTTTTCTTTAAAAAAGAAGGTTTGGATGATTTGATTTTAAAGAAACTTCACATCAAACGGGAAGAAAAAGAGCCTACAGAATGGAAGAACTATGTTGTTAAGAGAATTAAGAATCCGGCCAAGGAAGTCAAAATTTCTGTTGTAGGAAAATATATTGCCCTTCCGGATGCCTATAAGTCAATTTATGAGGCGTTGGTTCATGGAGGGATTGCCAATAATGCACGTGTTGTCATCAATAAAGTTGATTCCGAAGATCTTGAAAAAACAAAAAGTCTTAAAAAATTCCTGGGGGATTCCAAGGGCATTCTTATTCCCGGCGGATTTGGCGATCGGGGTATTGAAGGCAAAATCAAGGCGGCTCAATATGCAAGGGAGCAGAAAATTCCTTATTTTGGGATTTGTTTGGGCATGCAGATTGCCACTATTGAATTTGCAAGAAATGTTTGTAAACTCAAAAATGCAAACTCTACCGAGTTTAACAAGGATACGAAGTATCCCGTTATCAGCCTTCTCGAAGAGCAGAAGGAGATCATCGATATGGGCGCCACTATGCGATTGGGCGCCTATGCCTGCAAATTGAACAAAAAATCGATTAGTTATAAGGCTTATAAAAAGGAAAATATTTTTGAACGGCATCGTCATCGGTATGAATTCAATAATAAATTCAAGAAGATGATGGAGAAGAAAGGGATTTTATTTTCTGGGATGAACACTCAAAGGAAGTTGGTAGAAATATTTGAAATTAAAAGGCATCCTTGGTTTGTGGCGTGTCAGTTTCATCCGGAATTCAAATCCAAACCAGACAAAGCCCATCCTTTGTTTAAGGATTTTATTGCAGCGGCGTTGGTCAAACGATAAGGTTTTGCTGGTTCCCACATAAAGCGAGGGGGAATCGCTTGATCTTTTCAAGATTATTGTTTATGGAAGATCTGCGCGGGTGGTGAAATTGGTAGACACGCTACTTTGAGGGGGTAGTGGCCGCAAGGCCGTGGAGGTTCAAGTCCTCTCCCGCGCATTGATTTAAGTTTACAAAACAGGATAAAATTATGGCCAAAAAAATTAAAGTAAGCGTAAGCATTCTTTGTGCGGATTTTGCGAATTTAGCGGATTCTATTAAACTGTGCGAAGATGCAGGTGTGGATATGCTGCATGTGGATGTCATGGATGGTCATTTTGTTCCCAATATTACCATTGGGCCTATGATCATTCAGGCGATACGTCCTTTAACAAAACTTCCTATTGATGCCCACTTGATGATTGAAAATCCATCCGTTTATATCGACCAATTTATGGATGCAGGGGCGGATATCATTTCTGTTCACGCAGAGTGTTATGGTCAGAGGAAGCCCGAATGCCGGGAGTTTGGACAATATCCCAAAGAAGTAGAATCCATTGATATCAATAAAGCCAAAGTTGATATTTTTAGGATTAAGGAAAGAGGCAAGAAGGTATTTTTTGTCCTTAATCCCGGAACACCTATGTGTTTGGGGCCCCTTTTAAGGGAAATAGATGGAATCCTTGTTATGTCGGTTAATCCGGGATTTGCCAAGCAAAAATTTATGCCTATGGCGCTACCCAAAATACAAGAAATCAGAAAGCAGTTTCAAGGGGACATTGCGATAGATGGGGGGATTAATGATTTAACGGCTTCCGAGGCTGTTAAAGCGGGCGCCAATATTCTTTCAACGGCGAGTTATTTCTTTGGCTCAGACAAGCCGAAAGAATTAGTTAAACAACTTAAAAAAATTTCAAAAAAGTAAGCCATTTGCTTATTCATTCTATTTCATGATATATTTAAAAGAGAGAGCATGGAAGAGAGGTTTTTGCATAATATGAAAAAGTTAAGGAACAAAAGAAAGGCACAGACAGCTATTGAATATATGGTGCTATTGGGGGCAATTACAGCGGTTGCCTTGGTGGGATTCAGCACCTATCTTCCCAGAGCCAAAGATATGGCTTTGGGGATGTTTAATAGAACGGCCAGGCAATTGTTGGGGGATTCAGCAGATGACGGGAAGGCCCGCACACTCATGAGCAATGCGGATTATCCTTAAACAGGAAATTAAATTTTATTTTTCAAAGGCATCTTTTAAAAGATACCTTTTTTATTTCTGGCCGCTTCTTTGATCTCGCACATAATTGCTTTTTTCAAAGCTTTTTGCATATTTTTTGAGTTCCGCACCAATTTCGCTTACTTGAGCTATGTGAGAAATCTTTTGTTTTGAATTATCCACCACGCCTATAGAAATAGACAAGAGACCTGTTTTGACTTTGTTTCCTAAGCGATCTTTTCCAATGATAAAGCCTGCGGCCCTGTCCTTTTCGTTATAAAATTCAGGGGCAATGCGATCGAATTCGGAAATGACTTTTTTGCAAATAGGATCGGACAGATCATTTTCTACGATAAAAACAAAGTCATCGCCCCCAATGTGACCGACAAAGCTATTATTGCCGGCTTTTTCTTTTACAATGAGGATCAGAAGCCGCGCGACCTCGCGGATGACATCATCACCCTTCTCAAAGCCGTAGGTGTCATTATAAATTTTGAATTTATCTAAATCGGCGTAGCATACAGCAAAAGTTTTTCCGCTGTCAATATAGCTTTGAAGTTCCTCCATGATGGAAGCATTTCCTGGAAGGTGGGTTAAGGGGTTTGCATCAAGACTGCGGACGGTTCTTCTTAGGATCATGTGAATTCTGGCCAAGAGGGCATCGGGCTCAAACGGTTTGATGATATAATCATCGGCTCCGGCTTCGATGCCTCCGACGATGTCTTTGACTTCACCTTTTCCCGTGAGCATAATAATGGGGATGTGCTGCAGAAGAATATCTTTTTTAAGGGCCTTGCAAAATTCTTTTCCGTTCATGATTGGCATCATGTAGTCACAAATGATGAGATCGGGGCTTTTTGTTTCGACCAGATTCAATCCTTCTTTGCCATTAGATGCCTGCATGACATCGTAAAATTCGGACAGGGTAAGGTCCAAAACATCCAAGATATCAGGGTCATCATCGATTGTTAAAATTCTTTCTTTTCTCATAATATATAATATAACAAGACTAAAAAAGTTTACGAATTGGTTTCTATCTTACTATTCTTTATTGGCAATGTGAAATAAAAAGTTGTTCCTTCGTTGACTTTGCTTGTTAGCCAAATTTTTCCATTGTGGGCAACAATGATCTTTTTTGCAAGAGCCAACCCAAGGCCCGTTCCTTTGACATTTTGATTGATTTCATTATCGACCCTGTAGAATTCATCGAAAAGTTTTGCTGTATCTTTTTCGCTAATGCCAACCCCGGTATCCGAAACAGATACCGTTACCTTCTCCTCGTCATGATTAATTGCAATAGTAATAGTTCCTTCATTAGGGGTGAACTTGACGGCATTCCCAACGAGATTAATGAGCACTCGCTCTATTTGTCCGACATCAACAGAAATGTCCGGCAAGTTGTCCGGGATTTCTGATACGAATTTTATATTCTTTTCTTTCATTTGGGGGAGAAGAAGGTCTTCGATGTTTGCAACGCTGGATGCGAGATTGTGCTTCAAGAAACTCATCTCGACTCGACCCGACTCAATTCTGGATATGTCTAAAAGGTCATTAATCAATTTAACCAGGTTGTCTGAATGCTTGTTGATCTTTTCTAAGCGGTCTTTCACTTTGTCAGGGATATCACCCAGTTTTCCCGTCATGAGAATGGAGGCATACCCTTTAATGGAAGTCAAGGGGGTTCGCAGCTCATGAGAGACGGCAGAGATGAATTCTGATTTTGTGTTGCTTATTTTCTGGACTTCTTCCAGGGCGGAAGACAGCTGTTTTGTCCTCTCTTGAACGGTTAATTCCAACTTTTGGCTTGATCGATAAACTTCTTCAAAAAGACGAGCGTTTTTTATGGCTTGGCCTATTTGATCGGCAAGAATGGAAATAAGTTCTTCATCGCCTTCATTGATAGAAATAGAGCGATCTTCATTGCCGGCGATAATGATTCCAAAAATATCTTTTTGCGCAAAAAAGG
>Ga0272441_10002573_pt1 | contig 36389 bp, 26 predicted proteins | sample SSMProp6N_FD_193582 | JGI IMG/M metagenome (GOLD analysis project Ga0272441, IMG submission 193582) | Marine sediment archaeal communities from Little Sippewissett salt marsh, Falmouth, MA, United States - SSM-Prop-6N | ecosystem: Environmental > Aquatic > Marine > Wetlands > Sediment ...
GGGCGTCAAAGCGGCCATTGACCACCTCAATGGCAAGCCGGTGCCGAAGCGGATCGACACGGGTGTCACGGTGGTCACCCTGGACAACTTCGACGAGCCGCAAGTGCAAGAGATCCTCTATCCGCTCAAATAGCCTTAGCCAATCTCGGGTGTCTATCCCAAGCGGGTCGCGTTCAGGTTCTTGTGCAAATTCACTTGCTTTTCGGGTGATTCAACGCCATTTCGACCGGGTTTCCGAACTTAAAGGAGCGCTCCAATGGCCGATGTAATCGATTATCAGGTTTTCGGGGACGACATGCAGCTTGTCGAGGTCGAACTGGATCCGGGCGAAGGGGTCCGGGCCGAAGCGGGTGCGATGACGTACATGGAAGACGGGATCGACATGCAGACGTCGACCGGCGGGGGAATGTTCAAGGGGTTCAAGCGAATGGTGACGGGCGAAAGCTTCTTCATCACGACGTTCCTCAACAGCGGCCAAGGGAAGAAGCACGTCGCGTTTGCAGCGCCGTACCCGGGCAAGATCATCCCGCTCGACATCGAGAAGCTGGGCGGGACGTTTCTGTGCCAGAAGGACGCCTTCCTGTGCGCCGCGCAAGGCATCGAAATCGAGGTGGCCTTTACGAAGAAGATCGGCGCGGGGCTGTTTGGGGGTGAAGGGTTTATTCTGCAGAAGCTCGTCGGCGACGGGCTCGCCTTCATCCATGCCGGGGGGACCACGGTGCACAAGAATCTAGAAGCCGGGGAGAATCTGCGCGTGGACACGGGGTGCCTGGTGGCGCTTGCGCCGTCGGTCACGTACGACATCCAGTTCGTGGGCGGGTTCAAGAACGCCCTGTTCGGCGGGGAAGGCATGTTTCTCGCCCGCCTCACCGGGCCGGGCCCCGTGCTCTTGCAGAGCCTGCCCTTCTCGCGGATCGCAGATCGTATCCTGGCCGGGGCGCGGTCGCGACGGGGGGAGAGCAAGGGCGTGGCCGGGCTCGGGGGCGAGATCCTGGGCGGGCTCCTTGGCGGCGACAAGAATTTCTAGCAGGCCGCCAGGGGAAAGCATGGAAGAGTGGATCGAAAGCAAGAAGGTCTACGACGGCCGCATCATCGCGGTGCGGGTCGGCGATGTACGCATGGACGACGGGACCGTTGCGTTCCGTGAGGTGATAGAACACCCGGGCGGGGTCGCGGTCGTTCCGGTCCTGGGCGACTCGGTGATTCTGGTTCGACAGTACCGCGTTGCCATCGGCAAAGAGATCCTGGAACTGCCTGCGGGCAAGCTCGAGGGGGTCGAGGACCCGGAAGAACGCGGCCGGCGCGAGCTCGAGGAAGAGGCGGGGTACCGCGCAGGCCGCATGGTGCACGCCGGCAACATCTACGCTTCGGTGGGCTATACGTCGGAGTTGATACGCCTGTATCTCGCGCTTGACCTCGAGGAGACGCAGCAGGACCCGGAGGCCGATGAATGTATCGAGATTGTGCGAATGCCTATCGCGCAAATCGAAGCGCTCATCGAGCGGAACGAGTTGCAGGACGCCAAGACCATCGTCGGGCTCCAGGCGTTGCTGGCGTACATTCGAAAAGAGCACGGGCGCTGAGCGGGGTGCTTCGCACGGAAACGCCACCCGTGCCCGAGCACAGTGGATCGCGTTGATCACCCCCGGGGAATGGTCTAGAATCGCTCACATCTGCCCGCGGAATAACAACCTGTTGAAGGATATGGATTGCCATGGATATACAACACTATCGTGATTTGCTCGCGCGCTTCGACCAGTTTCGGGTCTTGGTCGTGGGCGACATCTATCTTGACGAGAACGTGTTCGGCATTGTCACGGGCGTCAGCCTCGAGGCGCCGATTCCCATCTTCGAGGTGCACGAGCGGCGGCATAATCCAGGGGCCGCGGGCAATGCCGCCTGCAACGTCGCCGCGCTCGGCGCGAAGACCTACATGGTCGGCGTGGTCGGCAACGACCCCAACGCGGACATCGTGCGCAAGGAATTCGCCGTACGCAACGTGGATACGTCCGGCGTGGTTGCCGCCCCGGATCGCCCCACCAACACGTACGGCAAGCTGCGCGCCGGCGGACACAACATCCCGACACAGGAGGTGTTGCGCACGGATACGCCGTCCCCGACGTTCATCCAAGGCGACGTCGAGCAGCAGGTCATCAACAACATCCGGGCGCGCGCGCCGGAGGTCGATGCGATCATGGTGGGCGATCAGGTCGCGGCCGTGATCACCGAGCGCGTGATCGAGGAGGTGCGCACGTGCGCAAAGAAACACAAACTGCTGACGGTCGCCGATTCGCGCAACCGGGCCGGCGCGTTCAAGGACTTCGACATCGTGGTCCCGAATGACCGCGAGGCGGGGATCGGCGTCGGCATCGACGTCGTGGACGATGCGTCGCTCCGCGCGGCCGGCAAGGCCTTGCTGGCGATCAGCAAGAACGCGTTCGTCACACGCGGCCCGGAAGGCATCACCGTATTCGCCCAGAACGGCGACATCATCGACGTGCCGATTCTCCCTTGCGAAGTGGTCGACATCACCGGCGCGGGCGATACGGTCACTGCGGCGGTTACGCTGACGGTGCTGGCAGGCGGCTCGTTCGAAGATGCGGCAGTGATCGGCAACGCGGCCGCAGGGGTGGCCGTGTCCAAACCGAACGTCGTGACCGTCACGCGGGAAGAGGTCGAGCGCGCACTGAGCGGGACCACGAGCACGGGGAAGCTCAAGACCGTCGAGGAACTCGTCCCCATCGTGAAGCGGTTGCAGGATCAGGGCAAGACCGTCGTGTGGACGAACGGCTGTTTTGACATCCTGCACGCGGGACACATCACGTATCTGCAGAAGGCGCAGCGGTTGGGCGACGCGCTCGTTGTCGGGCTGAACAGCGATGCGTCTGTGCGCTCGAACAAGGGCCCCAATCGTCCGGTCGTGTCCGAGGGCGACCGCGCAGTTGTGCTGGGTGCGCTCGAGTGCGTGGACTATCTCACGATCTTCTCAGACAAGACTACCGTGGGCATCCTCGAGGCGCTGAAGCCCGACGTATACGCCAAGGGCGGTGACTACACCATCGAGACTATCGTCCAAGAGGAGCGGCGCGTCGTCGAAGCATACGGCGGTAAGATCGGCATTATCCCCGGCGTTGAAGGTCAATCCACAAGCGCGCTCATCCAAAAGATCGCCCAGGACAAACCATTGGAAGATTGAGTGATTGAGTGATTGAATCATTGAGTGATTTGAAGACTGGGGGAGTGAGAGATTGGAAGATTGAGTGATTGAGTGATTGAATCATTGAGTGATTTGAAGACGGGGGGAGTGACTCGTCATCTTCTTTTCCGAGCTGTGTTGAGGGACGCCGAGGAAATGGCGAGAAGTTCGTTTGCCTCGTCGACAAGTCCTTTCATTCTGTCCGCGGACATTACGTCGGCGTCAACGAGTAGTTCCAGCCAGAACACGGTTTCATCCATTTCCTCCACCACCAATCCCATCTTGGCGATGAATTCCGCCTTGGATCTGGCTCGACAGGCTGCCCTGTAATTGGCCGCAACAGAGGTAGCGGACCGCAGTGCCTGCTTCCCAATGATGCGAGCCTCGTCCGTCTTGGGCAGTGCCCTGAACATCTTCACGACTCTAATCGCAAACAGCTTGGTTCTATCCTGAAACTCCTTGGCTCTGTCAAGCGAGTTCTCATCCATCCCTTCAATTCCTCAATCCTTCAATCTCTCAATGATTCAATCCCTCAATCCCTCAATGATTCAATCGCTCAATTTCTCGACGGTGATGTTGGTGTTGGTGTAGATGCAGATGCCGGCCGCGATGGTCAGGGCCTCGCGGGCGATTTCTTCTGCGCTGAGCGAAGAGTGCGCTTTGAGGGCGCGCGCGGCGGCCAAGGCGTAGGGGCCGCCGGACCCGATGGCGAGGATGCCGTCATCCGGCTCGATGATCTCGCCGTTTCCCGCCAATAGCAAGGACTTCTCCGCGTCACAGACGGCCAACAGCGCGTCAAGGCGGCGCAGGTACTTGTCGGTGCGCCATTCCTTGGCCAACTCGACGGCGGCGCGCGTAAGGTTGCGGTTGAACTCGCTGAGCTTGGCGTCGAATCGCTCAAACAAGGCGAAGGCATCCGCCACGGCACCCGCGAAGCCGGCCAGGACCTTGCCGTCGGCCAGGCGGCGTATTTTGGAGGCCTTGTCTTTCATGATGGTGGCCCCGATGGTCACCTGGCCGTCGCCCGCCAGGGCCACTTGGCCGTCCTTGCGAACGCCTACCACGGTGGTTGCGTAGAACTGTTCCATAGGTTCTCTCCTTTGCCAGACGTTCTAGCACAACCGCTCGACGCGAGCAAGATTCCGGAGGCCTCGGGAAGAGAGGCCGGCGAACGGTTTGCCGGACCCGCACTTGCACTGGTCGTCAGTGTGCGTTACCGTAAAGCCCGCTTGAAGCAGAGGTTTTTCTGATGAGCATCTATGTCGGCGTAGGAATACTTTTGGGCATCATCCTGCTGCGTTGGGGCATTGCCCACTGGCGCGATATGCGGTTGAGGCAGTGGTGGAACAAGGGCCAGAGCGCCATTGAGGTCAACGACATGGTTGGCGCGGAAGCGGCGTTGCGCCAATGTGTACGGATGGCGCCAATCTACGCGCCTGTGCGCAGGCTGTTGGGACGTGTGCTTGCACGCCGGCACAAGATCGAGGAGGCGGAGGAGCATTTGCGGATGGGGGCAGAACTCGAGCCGCGCAATCCGGACGGCTACCTGGACCTCGCGTTCTTTCTCGCCCTGAGCAGCGCCGGTAGGGAGGACGAGGCTATCGACGCCTTCGCCAAGGCCATCGAGTGCGCGCCAGACCTGCGGGCCTCTCTTGCTGCAGAAAACCGCCTGGCCCACCTGCGAAGAGATGAGCGGTTCCGCAAGCTGTTGACCTTAGCGGACTAGGTGCGCGGCCAGAAAGGGCCCGTTCGGCATGCGGCGCAATGAAGGGCATGCTGTGAGTCAATGAACGGCAACGATCACAATTGGCCGCGCCTCAGAGAAATCCGGCGTGAATCGGCGGAAAGGGTAGTTTCTGGCCGGATTTCTAGGCGCGCGCGTCTATGCGCACAACGTAGGCCTGACATTGGGTGCGCGCGGGGTGGTGTGCTAGACTTCCAGGCGAGGGAGAGGATCGCCATGAGCGAACGTAGCGTATTGTACGTAATCTCCGTGTTAACGCCCGACCGGCGGGGCATCATTGCCGACGTTACTGCCGCGATCTATGAGATCGGCGGAAATGTCGAAGCGGCAAGCCAGACGATCATCCAGGGGTGGTTCACGATGCTCTTGCGGGCGTCGTTTGCCGCCGAGGTTACGCGCGACCGCGTCCAGGAAGCGCTCAAGACGTGCGGGGATTTCAGTGTGCTGGTTCGTGAGGTCGCGGACGGCGCCAAGGGTGAGCCGCTCGAGGGGGAACCGTTCGTCATGTCGGCGATTGGGGATGACAAACCCGGGATCGTGCGGCGGCTGTCCCGGTGCTGCTCGGACAAGGGGGTCAATATCGATGACGTGTGGAACGAGGTGCGCGCGGGCCGCTTTGTTATCATCTTCCACCTGACCGTGCCCCGCGACGTCGATCCCAAGGATTTCCGCTATGACCTCGAGCAGGCGGCCGCGGACCTCGGCGTCTCGCTGACCCTGCAACATCAGGACATTTTCACGGCGACGAATTCGCTGGACGTGCACACCAGACGTCCGGGGCAGAACCGGGGAATGTGAGTCCGCATGATACCGAGCGAGGACATCCTCAAGACCATCGAGATGATCCGGATCGAGAACCTCGACGTCCGGACCGTTACGCTCGGGATCAATCTGCTGGGGTGCGCGGACGGCGATTCAGGCAGGATGCTGCGGAAGGTGCGCTCTCGCATCCACGCGGTGGCGAGCGACCTGGTGCCGTGCTGCGACGAGGTCTCGACAAAGTATGGCATTCCCATTGTGAACAAACGGCTGGCGATCTCGCGGGCGGGGGTGCTGCTCGAGGGGCATGACGAGGCCGCGTGCCTGCCGTTGGCGCGTGCGTTGGACGAGGCGACCGCGCAGGTCGGTGTAGACCTGATTGGTGGGTACAGCGCGCTCGTCCACAAGGGATTCAGCGACGGGGACCGCCTGCTCATCGGGTCGATACCGGAGGCGCTCGCGTCCACGGAGCGCGTGTGCGCATCGGTCAGCGTGGCCAGCACCAAGGCCGGGATCAACATGGACGCCGTGCGCCTCATGGGGCGCCAGATCAAGGAGACGGCCGAACGCACGGCCGGCAAGGACGGCTTCGGCGCCGCCAAGCTGGTCGTGTTTGCAAACATCCCTGAGGACAATCCGTTCATGGCGGGCGCGTTTCTGGGCCCCGGCGAACCGGCAACCGTCGTCAACATCGGCGTCAGCGGGCCGGGGGTCATCAAGCGCGCGGTCGAGCGGCTCATCGAGGGCGGCGGCGAGGTGGACCTGGAACGCATTGCCGAGGAGATTAAGCGCACCAGCTTCCGCGTGACGCGCGTGGGCGAGTTGATGGGGCGCGAGGTGGCCGCCCGGCTGGGGGTCGAGTTCGGCGTGGTCGATCTCTCGCTGGCCCCGACGCCGCATGTGGGCGACAGCGTCGGGGAGATCCTTCAGGCCATGGGCATTGCAGCGATCGGCGCTGCGGGCAGCACTGCCGCGGTGGCCCTGCTCAACGACGCAGTGAAGAAGGGCGGGCTGTTTGCGTCCTCGAGCGTCGGCGGGCTGTCGGGCGCCTTCATCCCGGTCAGCGAAGACCAGGCGCTTTCGCAGGCCGTGGCCGACGGATCGCTGAGTCTCGAGAAGCTCGAGGCGATGACGAGCGTCTGTTCGGTAGGGCTGGACATGGTCGTCGTGCCGGGCGACACAGATGCGGAAACCATCGCGGCCATTATCGCCGACGAGATGGCCATCGGCGTGATCAACAACAAGACCACGGCCGTCCGCATCATCCCCGCGCCGGGCAAGGCCGTGGGCGACCGGGCCGTGTTCGGCGGGCTGTTCGGCGAGGGCAGCGTAGTCGATGTGCGCAATCCGGGCCGCTCCGCCCGTTTCATCTCGTTCGGCGGCCGCATCCCCGCGCCGCTCCAAAGCCTCAATAACTGATCTCTAGGCCTGATGCTGTTCACTTAAGCCCTTGTCCTCCTACTCAGATGACACCGACAAAATGGACTTCGTGGACGAAGTGGACTCCGCAAGTCCTTGACAACCTTGAACCGATTTCGCGGCCATCGACGATTTTACGTGCCGTCGGTCAGGGCGTTGTGGACGCAATGTCGAGGGGCCGGCCCTGCGTATCGGTGAGCCGCACGCCGAATCCCCAGCCGCCGCCAAGCTGCGTGACCTTGAGCAGGATCTTGTTGACGCCCTGGTGCGCGTTGACCTTCACGGTGTCCTGGTCGGGCGCATACACGCGGCCGCCGTCGAACCGGGCCGCCTCGTCGCCATTGAACCAGCACTTGAACCCGTCGTTGCTGCCGATATGGAGCAGGACCTCCCCGGCCTTGGGAAGCTCGACCTCTGCGTAGGCATACGCGGCGTGACTGTCGTGGGGGCCGTACCGGCCTGCGAGGTCCACCATGCCCTTGGGATGCACGGTAACGTATCGCTCCCACGCCATGTCTTTGCCCACGATGCTATGCTCCCGCTCGACGCTGACCTTTGGCTCCTTTACGAGCCGTGCGTCCATAGGGTGGTCGTCGTCCCAGGGTACAGGGCCGAGCAGATGCCACATGCACACGGCCCCCGCTTCCCTGGGGGCATCGAACATGTCGATGCCGAGGTCGCGGAGGCTGGCGATCAGAAAGTGGCGATCCTCATAATCGTGGACGGAGCCCAAGGTGTTCTGGATTCGCCCAATGGCGCGCTGCCGATCTGCGTCCCCCTGGGCCAACTCGACCAGTCGGACCAGGTAGGATTGGAATACGCGGCGCCCGCCGAAACACGCGACACGGCCGTCGGCGAGGACCGCGATCACGCGGCCGTCGCTGTCGATGGCAAGGCCGTTCGAGCGGGCCGGCGCCGGGAGATCGTGTTCGCAGAGCACGGTGCCCTTGGCACGGTCGAGCAGGGACAGCACCCATCGCGGCGCCAGGTTGCGGAATTGCGGCGCCCTGCAGGCCGTAACCACGGCATCTTGCGCAAGGGCAAGGGCCACCGTGTGCCTGTCCCTGAGCGCGGTTGCACGCCATCGCGGGACGGGTAGGCGCGCCGGGCGTTTCTTGCTCTCGAGCAGGCCGACGAGCGCGTCCGCTGCATACGCGGCCGGCGGCGACTCGCGGTCTGGCGTTACGACCACGAGGTCATCGTCCCAGGCGGGCACACTCTTTCCGGCGGCAAGGCCGACGAAGTCGTGGGGAGCCCTACCCAAAGCGAATGCGCCTGGATTCACGACGTTCTCGTCGGCCGAGTAGCGCAGCCTGCCGCCGAGGAGCAGGTACTGGTTTCTGAAGACGCCGATCTCCTCGCCACGGTTCGCCTGGGGCGAGCCGTCTCCCGGCGACGTTCCCAGGTATTGGCCGTCTTCGAGGCGATAGGACGCGGGCGAGATCACGTTGCCGCCGCACATCCACAGCGCGCCGTCTAGGATCGCGAGCGTGCCTTGGGCCGACACGCCCTTGCGCAGGGCGGGGTCGAGGTGTCCGGACGAGGTGTTCTTCCAGAGGAGGGCGCCGGTTCGCGCATCGAGCGCATAGACGTAGGTGCCGTCGTAATCGATGATGCCCGCGGCGAAGTAGGCGACGCCATCCTGGATCAGCACACCGGTGTTGACGGGCCACGTCGAGCACAGCGTCCCGTAAAGCATGATGCGGCGCTCGACGGGCGCGGCCCGGAACCGCCACAGCATCCGGCCGGTCGCCGCCTCAAGCGCATAGACATAGCCGTCGCCTGAGCCGACGTACGCACGCCCCTCCCAGATCGTGGGCGGCTGCATGAGGGGCCCGGCCGTGCTGAAGGCCCACTCGAGTCGGCCGGTTTCGGCGTCAAGGGCACGCACGATCCCGTCGTCTCCCCCGAGAAAGACCCGCCCGCCCGCAACCGTCGGGGCCGTCGGGGTAAAGGCGTGGTCGGGTATCGAAGTCCACAGAGGATTCAGGGGGCTGGATACAGAGGCCTGGGTGCTTCCTCTGTGGGCGTTGTTGCCGCGGTACGCAGACCAGTCGTCCGGGCACACAGGCAGTGACGCGACCGTGGCCGGGTCCGTCGCAGCCACTTCGAGGCCGTCGGCCGGGACCTCCGGCGGGTCGGCCGGCCCCGCAGAACAGAGCCCCAGGGTGCCCATCAGCGATAGGTTGCAGTCGCAAAGCCACGGCCCGGCATAGAGCAGGCCGTTTGCGCCGATGATGCCGTCGTTGCAGGAGGGACGGTAGGCCCCGTTGAAGAGAACGGTCTTGGTGGCGCGGTCGTAGCGGGTGAGTCCCTCGGGCCAGCCCCGGCAGAACAGGGAATCGGGCGTGGCGGTGAGGCGCGCACACGAGCGTTTCTTGAAGCCCAGGTCTTCGAGGGTCTCGCCTGTCGCCGGATCGACCACGAGGGTGCTGCCTTCCGGGCCAATGCCAACAAGGATGTTGCCGTCAAGATAGATCACGTTGGGGTTGTTGGTGGTTTTGCGGCGATGCCACATCATTGCGCCGTCCTCTTTCGAGATTGCGACAATGTTCATCCGGGTCTGCGCTTCGTAAAACAGGCCCTTGGGCGTGTAAACGCAGAAGCAGGTGGTGCGGAACCCGGGCGTGGATCCGAGTCCTCGGCCGGGCTCCTCGATCAACCTGCGGACCTCCGGGTTGTCATTTGCCCAGACCAGCCCACCGGACTTGGCGTCGAGGCAGCCAATGCGCGAATCCGGCGCATAGAAAAACACGTTCCCGCCGCCTACGGCCATGCTGCGCGAGTCCGCCGGGGTCGCTTCTCGATGGGTCCACGCGAGCCGGTCACGCGCCATGTCATATGCGAGAATCGTTTCGCCGAAACCCCAGGGGATGTGCGGTTCCTGGTAATAGCCCTTGCTGAGTTCGCCCCAGCTCCAGTGGGTGTAGAGGCTGCGGACGAGAGTGGTTTCCGCGGGATCTTTCTGTTCGCCCACCAGGACGAAGAGCATGCCGTCCTGCAGCGCGATCCATTTCCACTCGCCCGAAATCTCGGGGATGTGAATCCGCCCCTGCGCCTCGCCCGTCTCGGGATCAAGCAGCAGACACCCGGCGCCCGCAGGGTCGATCATGATGAAGGCGTCATCCGTGGCAATGAACGCGGAGCGATGCACCAGGTATCCGTCCGGCAAGCGCCGTTGCCAAAGCGTGGCGCCGTTGTACCCGTTGCGGGCCAGGATGATGTTGAGCCAGCCCTCTTCGCGCTCATGGTGGGCGATATGGCCCATCGCGACGAAGGTGCGCCCGCCCGCAGCGGTCGTTATGGCCGGCATGCCAATGTAATACGGGCGGCCGGCCCATTGGGTCATATACGGGGCCCGGATGACCGCGTCCGTCGATACCGGGTTGTTGTCCGGCCCATGCTCCCAGTGGGTCCAGTCGTCGATCCCCTCCAAGGGCGGCTTTTCGAGCACGACCCACACGCCCGAACGCTCCTTTGCCGCGGTTGCGTGTCGCTTGGCCCACTCGTTGAGCTGAGCGCGCGAGACCGAGGTCCCGCCGTCTGCGGAAACGCCCACAACGGCCCTTCCTTTGGGACGCAATACGCGTAGGACTTCTCTTGCGGGAAGCGACTCGAGCACCTCTGGAGAGGGATCAACCGCCACGACGAGGTCCACCATGTTGGCGGCGTGCGGCAGGCGGCCGCGTGGCGCCTCTTCGATAACGATACGCGCAAGGTCAAGGCCCTCGTCTTGCGCGGCATTGCGCCCGGCGAGGACGGCCGCCGCGTCGAGGTCAAGTGCGTGGACCAGGAACGTGCTCGCCTGAACGATATCGAGCGCCAGATCGGCCGCGCCGTTCCCCACGACACAGCACACCCCGCGCGATATCCCGGCCTTGTCAATCAGGTACTTGGCCAGATCGGCACTATCCCCAGCGGCCCCCTGTCCAACGGCCTGCCCGCTCAAGGCAAGCCCCACCACGAGCACGGCGCATAGCGTTGTTTTCTTCATCTCACACTCCCCTTTGCTGTTTCCGATTCAGCGGAACCTTCTGCGCGTGACTATCCTAAATCCTCACGGCCACAGCACACAACACTCGTCCTCCTGAATCCGGCACTTGGGAACCCGTGGCATGGCCGTCTCGGCCATGATTCTCCACGGGCGGGACGCCCGTGCCTGGTGTTTGTACATTATCATGCTGCTGCGCAGCCACGGGCGGGACGCCCGTGCCACTGTTCACCCAATGGATGAAGCCCTGCGCGGACACAAACATGGGCGGTGACCAGATGCGAGAGTACGACTTCGAGTGACGGGAATGGGCCCTGTCTGGTCCCGGCTGTGCCGGGTCAGGTTTCGATAATGCCGCCGGCCAAGAGGTACCCGTCGTCGTCGTACAAGACGGCCCATTGGCCGGGCGCGACCGCGCGTTGCGGTTCGTGGAAATGGACCTTGATACGGTTGCCCACGGGAGTGACCGTAGCGGGTACGGCTTGGTGCAGATAACGGATCTGGACCCGGCACTCGAAGGGGTCGGCCTGAGGCGGCATACCGACCCAGTTGACATGTCCTGCGGTAAGGGCGCCGCATAGGGTCTCTTCGTCGTGGCCGACGATGATGGCATTGCGGGCCGGGTCGAGTGCGGTAACGTAGTAGGGGCGGGGGTCGGAGATGCCGAGGCCTCTTCGCTGGCCGATGGTGTAATGAATGAGCCCTTTGTGTTGGCCCAGAAGGTCGCCCCGCGTCGACAGGATGGGACCGGGTTCGGGCGGCCCAAGGCGCTCAGCCAGGAAGTCGCCGTAACGGCCTTCTGGGATGAAGCACGCCTCCTGGCTTTCTTCGGCATCGGCCGCGGGCAGGGCCAACGCGCGAGCCCGCGCCCGGACCTGGGCCTTGGTGAACCCGCCCAGGGGAAACAGGGCGTTGGCAAGTTGCTCCTGGGTGAGGGCGGCCAGTACGTAGCTCTGGTCCTTTGGCCGGTCTACCCCACGTCTGAGGGCGTGGCGGCCGTGGCGGTGCTCGACGCGGACATAGTGGCCTGTTGCAAGGTACGCGGCGCCGAACTGCGTGGCTTTCTTGAGAAACGCGCCGAATTTGATGAGCCGGTTACACCGAATGCAGGGATTGGGCGTCCGGCCCGCAGCGTACTCCTGGGCAAAATGCGTTACGATGTCGCGCTCGAAGGGCGCAGACAGGTCAAGGGTCTCGTGCGGGATTCCGAGGTGTTCCGAAACACGGCGCGCCTCCTCAGATGGAGACCCCTCCACCTGGGCGGCAGACAGCACCCGCATTGTCGCGGCCACGACGTCATACCCTTGCTCGAGGAGTAGGGCGGCGGCCACGGAGCTGTCGACCCCGCCGCTTAGGGCGACCAGGACCCTGGGCTTGGGTGGTCGAGGCATGCGAATAACGTTAGGGATTTGGTGCGCGGGGGGGAGTAGTGGATGGCCTTGAAGCGGGAGGGGCGGCGGGCGAGGGGCGTGGCGGCGCCTGCGGGGGTTTCTGCGGCTGTGAGGTCTCCTTCTCCTCCGCCCACTTGGGCAGGGTCATTTCACTCGCAGGCTTCATCACGCAGTTGCCCTCGAATAGCACGCCCTCGGCAATGCTGACCCGCGGCGAAGCAATATCGCCCACCAGTTTGCCTTTCGTGGTCACCTCGAGCCGTTCCTTGGCAAAAACGTTGCCCTGAACCGTGCCCCCGATGACAATCTGGGCCGCGATCAGGTCGGCCTTGACTTGCCCGGTCTCATGGATGACGATGGTGTCATCGCAGGAGATGCGTCCGGATACCGCCCCTTCAATTCGGATGGTTCCCTTAGACCTGATGTCCCCGGTAACCTGGGTTCCCTGCCCGATCACGGTGACCACTTTCGCATCGCTGTAGTTTTTCTTCTTGGATGAGTCCAGCATGGTCAATCCCCAAGGTATTTCGCCGGATTGACCGGCTTGCCATTGATGCGGACCTCATAGTGGACATGGGGTCCCGTACTTCGTCCGGTCGAGCCGAGTGTGCCGATGAGCTCGAGGCGCTCGACGTCATCCCCCACCTTCACGAGCGTTTTCCGCAAGTGCCCGTAGCACGTCATGATGCCGTTGCCATGGTCGACGCGCACGACCCTGCCCAAGCCTCTTTCGTAGCCGGCAAACGCCACGACCCCTCGCGCCGTGGCCACAATCGGCGTCCCGGTGCGTGCCGCAATGTCGGTGCCGTCATGATGGCGCACGCGGTAGGTAAAGGGGTCTTTGCGATAGCCGAACGATGAGGTGATGCGGCCTGGCGTGCCCTGCAACGGCCACGCGCTCGGGATTCGGGCAACCTGTTCGCGCCGGGTCTCGAGGTCCGTGACAAGCTGGCCCAAGCTCTCCGTGCGTAGGTTTATCTCTTGGATGACGAGGTCGGCCGAAGGGCGCGATAGCCCATAGATGACGTGAGCCGGGGTGGCCATAATGTCCTGTTCTTCGTAGGACATCTCCCCCAAGTCGCTGGAGCCGCCGCCCTTGCCCCCGCCCACGGCGTCTCCGTTGTCTCCCGAGGTCCTCTTGGGGGCCAACCCGGTGAGCTTGAGTGCCTGGGCTTCCATGTCGTACAAGTCGGTCAGTTTGGCTGTGATGGCCGCGAGGCTTGCCTCGTACTCAGACCGGACCCGCTGCTCGAACTCGAGCCGGTCTTGCGCGGTGAAGGCAGGCGTCTCGCGTTCCGGCTTGGCGGCGTACTGGCGTTCGAGGGCCGCATTGTCTTGCTGGAGCCGATGCACTTCCCCCGCGATGGCCTGCTGTCGGCTGAAGAAAAACGCCGATGTGAACGATAGCCCTACTATCAGGGCAACCGCCATCCAAAATTGGTACGCCCGCAAACTCAAGCTACGGGTATTGCGCCTCCCGTCCTGAGGGATCAGCAACACCGTCCACTTGCTCATCCAGTGGAATCTCCCCTAGGCTGTGGTGGAATGGCGCCTCCTTCCGCGGTTCCTCGCTCAGAAAGGCACTCTTCTGGCTCCGATTCCCGTACGCGTACGCCCTGTGTTACGGCACTTCATCAAACCCGTAGCTGTGCCGTATGCCCTCGCTAAAGGCAGCGTCACTATATCATGGCCCCTAGCCAAAGTCAAACACACGTGCGACCAGGACACGGCAAATGCGACATTTGTGTCGGCGAAGGACCTCGCGGGTGCGAGGCCACAGGCCCGCAGTGTCCTGACGCGGTTTGTGCGGCCGCTGCGGGCCGGGGTCGAGTGGGAGCCTTGCGAGTTCCGGTTTTTGGGGGTTCGTGCGTCCTTAATGATACGGAAGGCAATATGATTGTGCGACTTCAGGTATCCGCTGAACCGGGGGCAAGAGGAGCGGAGTCCGTGTATCGTGAGTATTTGTTGCAGCCAGTGAAACCCCCAGTTGCCCCGGGTGCCGGGGACGGAATTTGGGCATTGCAAAAACAGGGCTGGTGGTGTAGGCTAATTATAGTGGAAAATGGCGCCGTTGCGGGCCGGATGGCCCGTGCGTAGCGCGTCGGGTGTGAAGAAAGGAGCGAGTTCCATGGGTGCTTTCACAAGAATCGGTCGTATCAGGCAGTGGGCCATCGCCGTGCCGTGTATATTCCTCGTGTTCTCGTTCTCAACGGCGTGTGGGATTGGTCCCTACCACGACGCGGATACCAACGGCAATTGGACTCTGGAACTGCGCGAAATCAGTCGTTTGATTGCGCTCTTCAATGCGGGGGCCTACCACGGTGACAGCACCACCCCGGACGGCTTCGCGCCCTTTGGCGGTCCCCGGAACGGTCCTGCTCACGATAGTGATTATGACCCTCAGGATTGGGCCATATCGCTCCCGGAGATCAGCCGCCTGGTCACGTTCTATAATGCCGGGCGCTATGTGCTGGAGCCCGGCACCCCGGACGGCTTCGGGCCTTACCTGGGTGGTGAGGGGGAGGGCGAAGGCGAGGGGGAGTATGAAGACGAGGGCATGTTTTGGGATTTCTACGAGGGGCTGAGCGGTAATACGCTGCTGGGCTTGATGGATCCGGCCTATGGCGGTCTCCTTCCGGCCTTTGATCCCGCGACCGCTGACATCAACGGCGATTCGTGGATTCAGGTCACGCCCGGCCTCGAGTTCGAGATCAACGGTAACGGGATGCCGGACTGCACGTACGAACTGAATTTGGTGGGCATTGCCCTCACGAATGCGGACTATGACCTCAACGGCGTTACCCACGCGATGGTGCAGGCGGCATGGGACCACAACGAGGCCCAGTTTGCCGCGGATGTGGGGTCTTATTGGGCGCTTTTCCGCACGCTGGCGTATGGCCTGCCGGAGATCGCTAACGGGATGATGATTCTGGGCGACGGGTCGGCCGACCTGTCAAATCCGGACCACGTGACGTGCTCGGGTTCGGCCGGGCTTATCCAGGGGCTGATGTTCTTGCTGGACGGGTCCATCGAGAACGGGTTGATTGACCTGGATGACTATGTGAGGTTCCCGGAGCATTTTGCGAAGGATGGGGATGCCGACGGGGATGGGTTCACGAACTACGAGGAATTCCTTGCGTGCGGCGTGACGCCGGCCGCGTATGCTGCCGCGGCGCTCGACCCAGCCGTGACCCCGGAGAATTGCCCGGGTGAAGGTGAAGGTGAGGGTGAAGGTGAGGGTGAAGGTGAGGGCGAGGGCGAGGGTGAACTACCGCTGGGGCCGTCGGAAACGTTCTGCGGGTTCTTCCAGATGGTGCATGACACGCCCATCATCCAGTGGCTGCCTGGGGAGTACCAGGAGTTGATCGATCTGCTCGATCCCGATGTTGCCGACCTCAACGGCGACTCGTGGGTCCAACTTGAGCCCGGCATAGGCTTTGCGATCAATGGCAACGGCATGCTGGACTGCCACTACGAGTTGAAGCTCGTCGAAGTGGTCCTCAAAGACGAGACCTTCAGCCTGCTCAATGGGCTCAATCATCAACTGGTCGCGAATGCATGGTACCGCAATGAGCGCCAATTCGCGCTGGATGTCGGCAGTTACTGGCCCATGATCGGGAGCCTGGTCAATGGGCTTCAGCAGATACTCAACGGGATGATGATACTGGGTGACGGGTTTGCGGATTGCTCGAACCCGGACTATGTGACGTGCACGGGTTCGGCCGGTTTCATCCAGGGGGCAATGTGTCTGCTGGACGGGTTCATCGACAACGCCCAGATCGACCTAAACGACTACGGTCGCTTGCCCGACTACTTTGCCGCGGACGGGGACGCGGACAGCGATGGCTACACCAACTTCGAGGAGTTTGTTGCGTGCGGGTTCAGCGAGGAGGCCTACGTGGCCGCGGCGCTCGATCCTGCGGTGACGCCGGAGAACTGCCCGGGTGAGGGTGAAGGCGAGGGCGAGGGTGAAGGCGAGGGTGAAGGCGAGGGCGAGGGCGAGGGTGAAGGCGAGGGCGAGACATTCTGCGATTACTTTGACCGTGTTTACCGCAGTGGTTATGTCTGGACGTTGTTGCCACCGGGGTATACGGACGTCCGTGAGTACTTCAACCCGGATACTGCGGACCTCAACGGGGATTCGTGGGTGGATCTGGACGCCCTCGACATTCCTTTCAAGATCGTCGAGTCCCCCGGCTTCGAGATCAACGGCAACGGCATGCTGGATTGCTCATACGAACTCAAGCTGGTCGAGATTGTCCTGAATGACCCGGGATTCAGCCTGCCCAACGGGCTCTCACACGCGCTGGTTCAAGACGCATGGGCCCAGAATGAGGCCCGGTTTGCCGCGGACGTGGGGATATACTGGCGGTTTCTTCCCTCGCTTGTTGATGGCCTGCCGCAGATACTCAAGGGGATGATGATCCTCGGAGACGGGGAGGCGGACTGGTCGGAGCCGAATCTTATTTCCTGCACGGGTTCGGCAGGACTGATTCAGGCCGCGATGTTCCTCCTGGACGGGATTGTGGACAACTCCGAGATCGACCTGAACGACTACGGCTGCTTGCCCAACTACTTCGCAGCGGACGGCGACGCGGACGGGGACGGCTGCACCAACTATGAGGAGTTTCTCGAGTATGGCTCGGATGTGGATCTCTACGTGGCCAATGCCCTCGATCCAGCGGTGCACCCCGACGATTGTGAGGGGCCGCCGCCTATGGCGGACTTCACGGCGGAACCCAGGCAGGGCGTTGCGCCATTGACGGTCCAGTTCACGGATCTGTCCGTCCCGGGAGGCGCGCCTATCGTCGAGTGGATGTGGGACTTCGGAGACGGCGACGTGACCTGGGAGCAGAATCCAACCCATACATACACGGTCCCCGGGGTATACACAGTGGAGCTATGGGCAGACACGTACGAACTCGGCCGCAAAGCCCACGATACGGAAACCAAGATAGACTATATCACAGTTCTTGAGGGCGGCGAGGGTGAAGGTGAGGGCGAAGGCGAGGGCGAAGGCGAGTTGCCTGAGGACACGTTCTGCAACTACTTCCAGATGGTTTATGATAATGACCTATTCCATGTATTGCTTCCCGGAATGGGGCCGCCGGACTGGATTCATCCGGACAGTGCAGACCTCAACGGCGATTCCTGGCTCAGCACGGGGTGGCCGATCGATTTCGAGATCAACGGCAATGGTATGCTCGACTGCCATTACGAGCTGAAGTTGCTTGAAGTGGTCCTTGGCGACGAGACCTTCAGCCTGCCCAACGGGCTCGATCACTTCGTCGCGGCCGACGCGTGGTACCGCAACGAGACGCAATTCGCCGCGGATGTAGGGAGCTACTGGCCCATGATCGGCCAATTGGTTCCCGGACTCCCGCAGATACTGAAAGGGATGATGGTTCTTGGCGATGGGGCTGCGGACCTATCGAATCCCGAGTTCATTACGTGCACGGGGTCGGCCGGTCTCATTCAGGCCGTCATGTTCGTGCTGGGCGACCAGGTCCTCAACCCGAACATCGACTTGCACGACTACGGTCGGTTGCCCGAGTACTTCGCTGCGGACGGCGACGCGGACGGCGACGGCTACAGCAACTTCGAGGAGTTCGTGGCCTGTGGAATCAGCGTGGAGGCTTACGTGGCTGCGGCGCTCGACCCAAGCGTGACGCCGGAGAACTGCCCAGGAGAGGGTGAAGGTGAAGGCGAGGGCGAGGGTGAAGGCGAGGGCGAAGGCGAAGGCGAGGGTGAGGGTGAGGGTGAGGGTGAATTGCCGCTGGGGCCGTCGGATACGTTCTGCAACTTCTACGTAATGTTGCGCAACAGCCCTATCGCCGGCTTGGTGCCGCCCGAATATGCGGCCTTGCTCGATTTGATTGACCCGGACCTCATCGACATCAACGGCGACGCATGGGTTCAACTGGAACCCGAGGTGGACTTCGCGATCAACGGCAACGGCATGCTGGATTGCCGGTACGAGATGAAGCTGGTGGAAGTGGTGCTCAAGGACGAGACCTTCAGCCTGGCCAATGGGCTCACGAATCGCCTGGTGGTGAATGCATGGTACCGCAACAAGACCCAGTTCGCCCTGGATGTCGGCAGTTACTGGCCGATGATGGGGATGCTGACTAATGGACTTCCGCAGATCCTCAACGGGATGATGATCCTGGGCGATGGCTACGCGGATTGTTCGAGCCCGGACGCTGTGGCGTGCACGGGTTCGGCCGGGCTCATCCAGGGGGCGATGTGTCTGCTGGACGGGTACGTGGACAACTCCGAGATCGACCTGAACAACTACGGCACGTTGCCCGAGTACTTCGCCGCGGACGGCGACGCGGACGGGGACGGCTACACGAACTTCGAGGAATTCGTGGCCTGTGGGACTAGCGAGGAGGCCTACGTGGCCGCGGCGCTCGACCCGGCCGTGACGCCCGAGAACTGCCCGGGCGAAGGTGAGGGCGAAGGTGAAGGTGAAGGCGAAGGTGAAGGCGAGACGTTCTGTGAGTACTTCCGGAGGATCTATGAGAGTAGCGTGGTTTGGCCCTTGTTGCCGCCGGAGTATCAGCCGCTTGAGGAATTGTTTAACCCGGTGACCGCCGACCTCAACGGCGATGCGTGGGTTGAATTTGAGCCCAATGTGAACTTCGCGATCAATGGCAACGGCATGCTGGACTGCTCGTATGAGCTCAAGCTGGTCGAGATTGTCCTGAATGATCCGGCGTTCAGCCTGCCCAACGGACTCTCCCACGCGGTCGTTCAAGCCGCCTGGCAGCAGAATGAAGCCCAGTTCGCAGCGGATGTGGGCATGTATTGGGCATGGCTTCCCTCGCTCGTGGACGGTCTCCCGCAGATCCTGAAGGGCATGATGATCCTTGGCGATGGTGGGGCAGACTGCTCGGAGCCGGACCTCGTGTCCTGCGTCGGGTCGGCAGGCCTTATTCAGGGCATCATGTGTCTCCTGGACGGCGTTGTGAACAACTCGGAGATCGACCTGAACGACTACGGCAGACTGCCTCAGTTCTTTGCCATGGACGGCGACGCCGACGGCGATGGCTGCACCAACTATGAGGAGTTTCTCGCGTATGGGTCCGACCCAGACCTGTATGCGGCGAATGCGCTCGATCCGACCGTCGCCCCTTGCGGTGAGCGCTGAGGACCTTGGTGTGGAGGAAGGAAGGCGCCGGCTACGTCGACGTGCTCGTTGCGGCCTGTCCCTGGCACGACGGCACGGTGTTCCTGGCCGCGGGTCCCGTGTTCTCGTATTACGAGTTTAGGCAGCCCATGAATGACCGGCTGACGGACGAGGCGTGGCGGGAACTTCTCGACTCACCCCAAAGGCTGCCCAGACCTGCGTGGTTCCAATCGCTCATGCCTTGATGCGAGAAGAGGCCCACGCGGAACATGATTTCGTGCTCCGGAGTGTGGTAGTCTGGGAATCGCAGAACCGACAGGACAGGGCCAATCATGAAACACATCAACTGTATCACCAAGCCGTATGAGCCTGAGGAGGTCCAGATCATCCTGGACCAGATCTTCAGCTTCGTTCTTCATCTCGTCGAGATGAAGAACAAAGGCCAATGAGACCTGGGACCACGCGTGGGCGGTGGCCTGTCCCGTTCCCCGGCCGACATCGTCGTTGCGCCAAGGCATCACAGCACGCCTGCGCCCGGTCAACGAGAATCCGCGTCTGGATTACCCCGCCAAGAGCCCTCCCAACCCTTGTCTCGTGGGGCGTGAATCTCTGGCCCGGGCCGAAGGGATTGGTTGGTGTTCTGCCAAGTCGGCGTCGCTTGGCGTAATGCCGGGTGTCGCGTTTACTCGCTATGACCGGCACGGCGCTTCACTTCGTGGACGAGGTCGTCGGGTAACGCTATGCCCAGTTCCTGGCACCGCTCCACTTCTTGCCATGCCGCGTCAAAGGCTTGTATCTCGCTCAATGCTGCGACGTACTGCGCGCGAATGTGCAGGATGTCCGGATTGATCTTCAGCGCGGCGCGGAAGGCCTCCACCGCCCCGTGGAAGTCGCCGTTCTGCACGAGCGCCAGCCCGAGGCTCACCTGCATCGCCGCGTCTGTGGGATCGAGTTGGGTTGCTTTGCGGTAAGCGCCGATCGCCCCGTCCATATCCTGGCTGGCTTCCAGACTCATGCCGAGATGGAAGTGCGCGCGCGCGGCGTCAGGATAGTCGTGAGCCAAGCGCTTCCACGCGTCGGAGCGTCCCTGCGGGCTGCCTCGATTGGCGTAGATCTTGTCCAGCGCCTCGAATGCCGCTGCCGAACGGGCATTGGCCGCAATGGCCGCCCGGTATTGCTGCTCGGCCTGCTCGAGGTCGCCCCGTTGCACGAGGACGTCGCCGGCCCCGCACTTCGCCCAATCGCTGTGCGGGTCAAGCGTCTGGGCCTCACGATAGATCTCGAGCGCCTTGTCGAAGTCGCCGTTCTGTTTCAGGCCGTCGGCTTTGGCCACCAGGGCTTGCGCCAGATGCCGGGCGATTGACGCATCCTTCGGGTCGAGCTCACGCGCCTTGCCGTAAGCGGAGATCGCGCCGGCGATGTCCTGCTTCGCCGCCAGGGCCATTCCTAAGTACCGGTGTGGGAATGCCGCGTCGGGATGTTGACGAACACGCTCTTGCCACTCGGCCACCCGGCCATCCGGGTCGTGCATTTTCAGGAGGATCTTATCCAGGGCTTCGTATGCGATGGCGGAATTGGGGTCGGTCGCAATGGCCTCCCGGTATGCCTGGGCAGCCTCGTCGAGTTTGCCCTGCTTGGCCAAGGCCTCCCCTTGAGCGCATTTGCCTGCCCCGTGCTGCGCGGACACGCAGTGGTCGATCGCCTGTTTCAGACTCGCTTGCATCGCTGGATCAACCGGGCCGGCTTCGCTCGCCTTGCGGAAGGCCGCGAGGGCGCCGTCTGTGTCTTGTTTGGCGGCGAGCGCCATGCCGAGGTAGTAGTGGCCAAGTGCGTCGTGGGGATTGTCGTGCGTGTGTTTTCGCCATTGGGCGACTCTTCCGGCCAGATCGTCTCGCTCAACATAGATCCTATCGAGCGCGCCATAGGGCGTTGCGCCATCCGGATTCTGCGCGATGGCGCGCCGGTAGACCTGGGCCGCCTGCTCAAACCTGCCCTGTTTCGCTAATGCGTCGCCTCGCGCGCACATGGCCGCCTGGCGCTGCGCCACTGCGTGGGGCAGGTCGGGGACCCGCCATGGAAGGGCCTGAAAACGACGGAAGTCGGTGCGGTCAAACGGCAGGGATAGGTTCAGCAGGAGGGGGAAGTCCTTTATGTTCTTGACGCGGAACAGGCCCTGGAATTCACCTGCTTGCTCTCGGGGTACCGCGATTCCCTTGAAGGCGCCGGGCTCGAATTCGTAAATCGGAAAGAAGTACTTGGTCGGCCCGAGCGCGTGCTTGGCGTCGGGATCGACATACAGAATCCTGGAGAAGTTGAAGGAGGGGGTTTCGATTTCGTATCTCAGCCAGACGCGACGTTGCCGCCCTGTGGCGGCAAACGCGGCCGCGAGATAGTCGGTTTGAAATGTGATGTCGCGTTCGTTGAAGGCGCAGGCTTCGGACCCGGGCCGGTCGCTCGGCCGGAACAAGACCCAATCGTGCACGGGCCTCTCGTCGCGCAACGTGCGGCGCTTGGGCCATGTGGCAGCGTATTCCGGCCCCATGGCGTCGTCCTCGATTTCTTCCATATTCAGGGGCTCCGCCTGCGTTTCGATGGGCTCCAGCAGTGCTGCTGCATAGGTATCCAGGAGCTTGCTCACGGCATGGCATTGATAGACACGGACCGCACAAAACGGAACAAGCATCAACGCAACCGCACACACAGAGAACGAGACTGCGCGTTTTACGGGGGGCGCCCACCATTGTCGCGGGGCGCGGAGGAGCTTTTTGATCTCTTGGCGTGTTGCGGGCTGCCGGAGCTGTCCGGCTGCATGGAGGATCCTGTCGATTAGAAAACCCAGGAACCAGATCGACACGAAGCTCAGATGGAAACAATGGCGCAGTTGAAACTGGAGGCAGGTGTAGCCGCAGAAGTAGAAGAGCAGGAAGAAAACAGACCACGCCACACGCAGACTGTACGTGCTCAGAAGCACGAGAGAGGCGATCGCGTAGTAGACGCCAAAACGCTCGAGGTGCGCCGCGAGGGGCCGCCAGGGCCTGGCAAGCCTTTTCAGGAAGGGATTCTCGGCGAGTGCGCTACGCGGCTCGGTGTGCGCAGGAAAGTCGCCCAGCATCCGCAGGACGGAGGCAAGGCCAAAGGTGGCCATATCCGCGGGAAAGGTCTTGACGACCTCGATGAGATAACGCTTGCAGGAGCGGGCGGCCTCGGGGCTGTCAAAAAGGATGGGAACCGCGGCCGGATGATCGTGGACGCGGTGGCTGTAGCTGATATGCACCGCGTCAATGAAGTCGCCGGCATTCAAGTACATGCGTTCGTAGGAGGCTCTTTCCACCCCGAGGTCGTCCTCGCACGTGGTCGCGAGGCCCGTGACTATGTGAAGGTAGGACGTCGTGCCCGACTCGTTCAGGCTGCGTAGCACGGGCCACGCGCACACGGAAAAGGCCGCCAACAGCACTGCGGCGCCCGCCGCTCTCACGCGCGCGGACAGTGCCGGGTCGCCGCGCACGCAGAAGGCAAGCACAAACAGGCTGGCCGGTATGCAGACAAGGACATCGTGACGAAAGCCCAGGCCGATGCCCAGTATCGCGCCGAGCAGCAGCGCCAGGCCAAGAAACGCCCGCGGGGTGACGCGCCTCTTGATCAAGTAGCCCAAGACCAGGATGACGGCAAGGATGAACGGGCCCTTGATGAAATCGCGCGGGGAGGCCATCATGGTCAAGACGAACGGGGCTGTCATAAACAGTATTGCGCCTACTGTGCTCAACACCCGGTTCATCCCGAGGCGGAACACCCCATACACAATGCCCACCGTGACACAGAAGAACGCCACCAGCAGCACCTTGAGCATTTCCCACGAAATGCCGAAAAACCGCCAGACAACTCCGGTCAGATAAAGCAGATAACGATGCCGGTTGAGGAAGTCGGTCAATTCCCCGGTCTGGATTTGGGCCGGCAACTGGTCGGGGCGCAGCACGGCCCTCCTGAGTTGGAGGAACTCGGCGAGTTCAGGAATCGCTGAGGCGTCGGTGTCGACCAGTCCCCTCCCCGTGGCCACCATGACGGATGGGGCGAACCACGGTCCGTCCATGGCGGTCGCCACAGGCGGCCACCTCTGGCGATCCCACGAGGCGAAGTAGGCCGTTCCGGTGACGGCGCTCAACGCCAGGACAAGCCCGACCAAGGCGATATCCCAGAAGACGCGCCGGATGATTGGAATGGCTTTCTTCATGCCCCACGCAATAACAGCGGTGTCTTTGCGGTTGCGGCCGCGGGTGGACTCTAACCTCCCTCAAGAATGCCGCGGATCAGCTTTTCGCGGGTCTCGATGCTTTCGGCAAGCTTGAGTTGGACGCGAGCCCGGTTGAGGTTCTGGCCGTCGTAACGGGTCTTGAAGTAGACGTCGCCAGCGATGTAATCCGCGAAAAACCGCAGCCCCAATTCGAACGCAATCAAGCGGACCGCATCAAAGAGGTAGTATCGGTCGGCATCGGTGAGGAAGTCTTTGGCGTGACTCATATACCCCTTGACAATGGCCTCGCAGAGGTCGGTGTCGAAGTAGACACGGCTCAGGTCGAGGACCTCCTCGCCCGCGGGATTGCAGCAGGAACGAAGGCAGTCGCCGAAATCGTAGTGGATAAGGCCGGGCTTCACGGTGTCCAAGTCCACGATGCACGTCCCTTTCCCGGTGGCATCGTCGATCATGATGTTGCTGATCTTAGGGTCTCCATGAACGGGTCTCAGACAGATTTCGCCGCGCTCTCTGGCCTGCTCAAGCACGGAGCACCAGTCGCGGCGTGCCTCGATGAAGCGGTAGCACCGTTCGGCCTCGCGGGAACTCTTGAGGCGGGCCTGGCCTTCGGGGTCGTCGAGCGAGGCGTCGAGTTGCGCGAAGTAGCGGGGCGTGATGTGAAAGCCTTCGAGGGTGTCGTGAAGCGTGTCCACGGGGATATCGCTGATAACGCGCTGGAAATGGCCCAACACGAAGCCTGCTTCGTGGGCATGTTCGATGCTCTGGACCTGCTGATAGGAATGGGCGGAGGCGATCAGGGAGATGGCGCGCCAGTAGTCGCCATCGCCGTCAATAACGAAATCTTGTTTGTCCTTCGCCGGGATGATGCGGGGGAGTTGCCAGATGCGGTCCGACCTCTCCGCTTCTTCCTCAAGGCGATGATGCACGTGCTCGGTGACGACGCGCATATTCTCCATGATGTACTCGGGCCGCGGAAACACACGTATGTTGATGCGCTGAAGAATGAAGCGTTCTTCCGAGAAGGTCGTGCGGAACACGGCAAGGTACGTGTCGTTGACGTTCCCTTCTCCGGTGGCCTCCACGGTAACGAGTTGGCCGGCCACGTCGAATTTCTGTGCGATCAGAGCTGCTTTCATTGGCCTTCATCCTCTGCTGACGTGCAAAACGCCCCACCGCGGCGATGCGGCGCAACCGCGCACTCGCTTGCCCGCTCGAGCTGCTTCGGCCTTCCAGGGCAGGTCGTATAGTACGGCGATCCCTAGCAACATCGCAACTCGTTTGCCTCGCTCAGACTTTCCTTTTTGACAGACCGGCGTGGGGTTGGTAGAATCTCCGAAAACGTGCCACGAAGCCCGGAAACAGGGTGCATGCGATTATGGATTCAACAGTCCTTCTCCTGCCCGCGAGAAGGGCTCTTTTTTTACAGGGATGGTGATGTCCGGACTTTCTGATTGTGAAGCGACCATTGTGATGGACTCCGAGGCCATGGCCGGCGCTATCCGGCGCATTGCCCAAGAGATCATTGCCGGGAATCCGGCCGTTGACTCCGTCGCGCTTCTGGGGATCTTGCGCCGCGGGCGGCCCCTGGCGGACCGGCTTGCCGTCCACATCGAAGAGATGACGGGCATCGCCGTGCCCGTGGGCTCTCTGGCGACAACGCTGTATCGCGACGATCTGCGGGCTGGGCTCGGCCAAGTGAATGTAAGGAAAGGCGAGACGCATTTCGATTTCTTCATTGACGGCCTGACCGTCGTGTTGGTGGACGACGTCCTGGCGGCCGGCCGGACCATCCGCGCCGCAATGGACGAACTCATTGACTACGGCCGCCCCGAACGCATCCAGTTGGCGTGTCTTGTGGATCGCGGCGGCCGTCAACTTCCGATTCAGCCCGACTACCTTGGCTGGACCGTGGCCGTTGAACGCACGGATCATGTTGCGGTGCGGTTCCTCGAGACGGACGGGGAGGACATCGTGCTGGTCGAACGGCGGCCGCCTGAATTGCAGGAGGAAAGTGAATAGGCGGGGATATCGGCAATGAATGCCGCGGCGGAAGAAGCGGCGTGGACGCGCAAAGACCTCGTCGGTATTGAGGACCTTTCGCGCGAAGAGATCGAATTGATCTTGGACACGGCGCCGCAGTTCGTTGCTGTGTCGGCTCGGGAGAGCGGGATCAAACGGGTCCCGCTGTTGCAGGGCCGGCTCGTGGTCAATTGGTTCTTTGAACCGAGCACACGGACCCGCACCTCGTTTGAACTGGCCGCCAAACGGCTCAGCGCGGATACCTTGGGCATTGCGGCATCGACATCGAGTCTCGTCAAGGGGGAGAGCCTGCACGACACGCTGGCAAACATCGAGGCGATGCGCAGCGACATCGTGGTGATCCGGCACAGCTACGCGGGGGCCGCGCGAATCCTCGCGGAACGCCATAGCTCGCACATCATCAACGCCGGCGACGGTTTCCACGAACACCCGACCCAGGGCTTGCTGGACGCCTTCACCATGCGCGAACACATCCGCCGCACGCGCGAGGATGCCCACGCAGGACTGGACGGCGTGCGGGTGGCCATCATCGGCGACATCGCCTACAGTCGCGTGGCGCGCAGCAACATCTGGTGCCTGACGAAACTGGGCGCGGACGTGGTGGTCTGCGGGCCAAGGACCCTGATGCCGCCGCGCGTAGACGAGATGGGCGTCGAGGTCACGTCGGACCTGCACCACGCCATCGGCGAGGCGGACGTGATCTATGCGCTCCGCATGCAGCTCGAGCGTCAGCAGCGATGCCTCTTCCCGAGCCTGCGCGAATACATCCGCCTCTTCCGAATAGACAACGAATCCCTCCGCGCCGCCCCCGCCCACGCCCTCATCATGCATCCCGGTCCGATCAACCGCGACATCGAACTGGCCGCGGAAGTCGCCGACGGCCGGCGCAGCGTTATTCTGAGACAAGTCACCAACGGCGTCGCCGTACGCATGGCCATCATGCATCTCCTCGTGAATGGCCCCGGCGAACAACAGACCCGACTGACCGCAAGAGATACCGATGAACCCCTGTGCTGACGGCAAACATGTGACCGCTTTGGAGCAACCGGCATGAGTCTGGCTATCGTCAATGGACACGTGATCGACCCCGCCTCGGGTCTCTCCGAACGACGGGACGTCCTCGTTGAGGGCGCCCGTATCGCAAGGGTCGGCAACGGCCTCGATGGAGACGAAGTGATCGACGCCACGGGATGCGTGGTGTGTGCGGGCTTGGTGGACATGCACGTCCACTTCCGCGAACCCGGCTTCGAGTCCAAGGAGACCATCGCCTCCGGCACCCGCGCCGCCGCACACGGCGGGTTCACTTCCGTCGTGCCTATGCCGAACACGATGCCGCCGATAGACAACGCCGGCATGGTCGAGTTCGTGCACCGCCGGGCGCGCGAGACCGGGTGCATAAAGATATGGCCCGCGGCCTGTGCCACCAAGGAGCGCAAAGGGCTCGAGATGACCGAGATGGCCGAACTCAAGGCCGTGGGCGCCGTGGCGGTGACCGACGACGGCGACGACATCGCGAGCAGTTGGGTGGCCCGGCGCGTGCTCGAGTATGCCGATATGTGCGGGCTGACGTACCTCGCGCACTGCGAAGATGCTTCCCTCGTGGAAGACGGTGCCATGAATGAGGGCTACAACTCGACGAGGCTCGGCCTGCCCGGCCTGCCCAAGGCCATGGAGGAGATGCGCATCGACCGCAACATCCGCCTGGCGGCCCTCACCGGCGGGAAGTTGCACATCCAGCACGTCACCACGGCCGAGGGGGTGAACATCATCCGCCGGGCCAAGGCGCGCGGCGTGCGCGTCACCTGCGAGACGTGCCCGCACTATTTCACCCTGACCGATGACGCCGTGACCACGTTCAGCACCAACGCCAAGATGAATCCCCCACTCCGGGAGGCCGAAGACGTCGCGGGCGTCAAACAGGGCCTCATCGACGGGACCATCGACTGCATCGCCAGCGATCACGCTCCGCACACGGTCACCGACAAGGACGTCGAGTTCCAGTTGGCGCCCTTTGGCGTGGTCGGCCTCGAGACCACACTCGCGCTGGTGCTCACCGAGTTGGTCGCGCCCGGCCTTCTCGAGATCGAACGCGCTATCGAGCTCATGACCACCGCTCCCGCCCGAGTCCTCGACCTGCCCGTCGGTGTACTCAAAGAAGGCGGCAGCGCAGACCTGTGCATCTTCGACCCGAAAGCGGAGTGGGTCGTTGACCCGCAACAGTTCGCTTCCCTCGGCAGGAACACGCCCTTCACCGGCCGCACGGTCCGCGGCCGCGTCAACGCCACCTTCTGCGACGGCCACGTCGTCTACCGCAGGGAATGAGCTGACCCGCCAGGCCCTCAACCACTTCGGGTAAGACCCGTGGGCAGGGACAGTGCGTGCGGGCGAACTCGGCCACATCTCATGAAAAGGCCTCCGGAATCGTGGTAGACTTGCCGCATGGAGAAGGTGGTAACGAAGTACCGGACATTTGCCGAGGCCGACCGAGCCGAGAGGGCGTACTACGCGTCGCTGAGCCCGCAGGAGCGCCTCGATATCCTGCTCGAATTGGTCTGGAGGGGCAATCGTGAGGCTCCAAGAAGACTTGAGAGAGTTTATCGCGTTGTTGAACGCGGCGGGAGTTGAGTACGTCATTGTGGGCGCACATGCACTTGCCTACCACGGCTGTCCTCGGTACACCGGTGACGTGGACATCCTGGTTCGCGTCTCCCAAGAGAACGCGCGCAAGCTCGAAGGGGTGATCATTGAGTTTGGCTTTGGCGAGGCCGCCCTCGGCGCGGAGGATTTTCTGGCCGACGATCGGGTCATTCAACTCGGCGTTGCGCCCAATCGGATCGACCTGCTCACAACGGTTACGGGCGTCACCTTTGAGGCTGTGTGGGAAGGAAAGGTCGAAGCGGAACTGGACGGCGTTCCCGTCCACCTCATTGGCAAGAAACAATTCATACAGAACAAGAAGGCGCTCGGCCGCCCCAAAGATCTCGCGGATCTGGACTCCCTGCTCCACAACCCTTGAGCATGGAATTCCGCGTGGCTCCAAGTTGTTGCCGTGTAGCAAACGTGTCCATCGAGTGAAAAGGAACTCCTCTTGAAAGCTGTCCTAGCCCTAGAAGACGGCAGCGTGTTTGAAGGCGCCTCTGTCGGCGCGGCGGGTGAATCCTTCGGCGAGTTGGTGTTCAACACCAGCATGGCCGGGTACCAGGAGATCCTCACTGACCCGTCGTACGCCGGCCAGATCGTCACCATGACCTACCCGCTGATTGGCAACTACGGCGTCAACGAGGAAGACGTCGAGTCGCGCAGGCCGTTTGTCTCGGGTTTCGTGATGCGCGAGTGCTGCAAGGAGCCGAGCAACTGGCGCGCGCAGATGTCGCTGCCCGACTACCTCAAGAAGCACAACATCGTGGCCATCGACGGCGTGGACACGCGTAAGATCACCAAGCTCCTGCGCACCAAAGGCGCCCAGCGCTCCGTGATCAGCACGGCAGACGTGGACCACGAGAGCCTCGTGCAGAAGGCGCTCGAGTCGCCCCCGATGGCGGGCAGCGACTACGTCAAGGCCGTCACCATCACCGAGCCCTTTGAGTTCAACCCGGATTCCCAGGGCAAGTACCGCGTGGTGGCCATGGACTACGGTATCAAGTACAACATCCTGCGCCTGCTCGCGGCCGCGGACTGCCGCGTCATCGTTATGCCGGCCACAGCCAGCCTCGACGACGTGCTCGCGCAGAACCCCGACGGCGTCTTCCTGTCGAACGGCCCGGGCGATCCGGCGGCATTGCCCTACCTGTACCCGACGATTCGCGGCCTGTTCGGCAAGATGCCCGTGTTCGGCATCTGCCTGGGCCACCAGCTCATGGCGCATGCCTTCGGCGGCACCACGTACAAACTGAAGTTTGGCCATCGGGGCGGCAACCAGCCCGTGATGAACCACGATACCGACGCCGTCGAGATCAGCGCCCAGAATCACGGGTTTGCCGTCGACCCGGACTCGATCGACCGGGCCAAGGTGCGCATTACCCATACGAATCTCAACGACGGATCCGTCGAGGGCATGGCGCACAAGGAGTTCCCCGCGTTCAGTGTCCAGTACCATCCCGAGGCCTCGCCCGGGCCGCACGACAGCCGCTACCTCTTCGCGCAGTTCGTGAAGATGATGGACGAGCACAAGGCCGGCAATTGACACTGCCAGGGACCGGACTGCGACGCGTGTATCCGCCTTGGCGATCCTATGCAATGAGGGGCGGGAGTAACCGCATCCGCCCGATCTTGGGTACAATCAGATGGTGGGTTCCAATTCTGTTGACAAACCAACGCGCGGACGAAGTGCTTCTTTTTGACTGGATAACAGGATGCACATGATTTCTTCGGCGTAGAGTGGTCCCTTTCAGATTCGGGCCATCAAGACACGTATCTGTTCAATGACTTGCGGGCTTGGCTCGATCCGAACGTTGTGGAAAGCAAAGACGTGACAGGATTCAAATGATTGACGTGATGAGATGCCAGATGCACTGGATTTCAAGATCCCTGTTCATCCTGTTATCGTGTCAGAAAAAGGGATATGGGGTTTTGCACAGGTTCTTGTGAGGAACCGCCTTTCGAAAGGAGTGGCATGATGTCGAGTAACGCACCACCGGTGGTCACGTTTGCATCGAGCAAAGTCAAGGAGCTTCGGCGGCACGCGACGCTGCCCGTCAAGTTCGAGAAGATGCTATCGAGCTATCCGCTCGATGCGATGCTGCGGGACAAGAGCGTCGCCATCAAGATCCACGTCGGCAACGACATCGGCTATACCACGATCCATCCGTTGTTCATCCGCATCCTCGTAAGCGCGATCAAACAGGCCGGGGGCAAGCCATTCATCACGGACGGCAGCGGCTCGTTGCACAACGCCGTGGCCCGCGGATACACCGAGGAAGTCCTCGGCGCCCCCCTCATCCCTGCGGCAGGCATTGCCAACAGCTACGCCTACGCGCGCACGCTCAACTTCCGCCAACTCGATACCGTGGACCTGTGCGGCAACATCGTGGACGCCGGAGCCATGATCGTGTTCAGCCACGGCAAGGGGCACGGCAACAGCGGGTTCGGCGGCGCCATTAAGAACATCGCCATGGGGTGCGTCGCGCGGGACAGCCGGGGCAAGATCCACCGGCTTCAGGGCGAGCAATTTGCCTGGGACGCCGACGCGTGCACCCGGTGCCATGCGTGTGCGGAGAACTGTCCCTCACAAGGCGCGATCACTTTCGACGACAACGACAACCTCAAGTGGTTCGACCACCATTGCCGGTACTGCCGCCACTGCGAGATGGCCTGCCCGGAAGGCGCCATCAAGATCGATAGTCACGGCACCGAGTACTTCCAGCGCGGCATGGCCCTAGCCACGCGCGAAGTCTTGAATACCTTTGAGCCCAACCGGGTGCTGTTCATCAACGTCATGCTCAACATCACCCCCTATTGCGACTGCTGGGGCTTCTCAAGCCCCTCCCTGGTCCCCGATATCGGCATCGTGGCAGGGACCGATATCGTGGCCACCGAGCAGGCCAGCCTGGACTTGGTCCGCGTCGAGGACTTCATCCCTAGTGCGTTGCCGGAGTCCATGACCCTCGGTGACGGCGGCCATCTGTTCGAGAGAATCCACGGGAAAGACCCCTATCTCCAAGTCGCATGCACGGCCGAACTCGGCCTGGGCTCACGCGAATACACCCTCGACACCATCGAATAGACGCCACGCCGCGCGGCATCCACACACAACGATATACGTGTTTCCACACGTCGGCGAATCCGTCTACTGGCCGCGCGGCCCGCTGGATCGTCGTGGCTTGGCTTTCCTGGCCGGCGGCTGGCCGGTGCCGCGCTCGGACAGCACGTCCGCGACCTGAGCGGCCGCCGCGAGTTGTGCCACGGGCACGGCGAGCTCACGGTGGCAGCGCGGACACTTCACGGTGCTCTTTTTGAAGTCGGGCGGCAGCTTGAGGCGCAGGCCGCACACACACGGCAAGAACACGAAGTTGTTGATCTTCCTGAGCAAATCGCCGGCCTGGCGCATCTGTTGCCTTGGGGTCTTTTGTGCCGTGTCGGCAGTGGACGAACGCACCGCCGCGGGCTTGTCCTCAGAAAGCGCCGATGACGGGATCACGCCGGCCTTCTTCTGGTTCACCTTGCGCCAGGCATTGTCGTATTGCTCGAAGGACACGGCCCCGCCGATCGCGCGCAGGACCTGGATGCGCTTCTCGATTGGGGGATGGGTGCTCGTCAGGCCGATGGCCTTGCGCGCGGCCGCATGAAAGGGATTGATGATGAACATCGGGGCGGTGGCCTTGTTCGCCCGGGCCAGGACGTTGCCGTCATGCGCCAGCGCGTCGAGGGCCGAGGCCAACCCCTGCGGGTACCGGGTTAACACGACCGCATTCGCATCCGCCAGGTACTCGCGCCGGCGCGAAATCGCGAAGTAGATGAGCTGCGCGAGCAACGGCGCAAGGATCGCCAGCACGATCGCCGCCACCATCATGACGGCCTGCCCCTGCCCCCCGCCTTTCGAGGACGACCGGTAGCGCCGCGTCCGCATGCCCGCGCCCGAATACCACAGACTGCGCAGGAAAATGTCCGCGATCATGACGATGGCGCCGAGCGTGACACCGATGATGGCCATCAACAGCACATCCCGGTTCACGATATGCGACATCTCGTGCGCCACCACGCCCTGCAGTTCGTCGCGGTTCAGCTTGCCGAGCAGCCCGGCCGTCACGGCCACGGCGGCGTTGTCCGGCTTGCGGCCCGTGGCGAAGGCGTTCAGCGCCATATCGTCGATGATGAAGACCCGCGGCATCTTTGGGAGCCCGGCCGCGATGGTCATCTCCTCGACCACATTGAATAACTGCGGGTGGTCCTTCTTCTCGATCTCCTTGGCCCCACTCACGGCCAAGAGGATGCTGTCGCCCTGAAAGTAGGCCACCATGCATAGCACCAGCCAGATCAGCACGGCAACCCCCACGCCGAACACGCCCACGCCTTGCGCGTAGGCCTCGCCAATCACATACCCCAGGACGACCAGCAGCAGCGCCAGCAACACGACCAGCATGAACGATTTGCGTCTATTGGATCGTATTTGTTCCCACATTGATCAGAACCGCTTCCGGTGCTCCGAAGAACCTTCTTGACTTTCGTAGGGTTGCTGCGGACCCTGCCCTTTCCCGCGACGAGTATAGCAACCGGCAGGCGGCATGACAACAGCCTATCGGGCCTGACTGCCCTGCACGTGGCGCGACCGGTGGTTGCCTGCGGGCTAATGGACGAGGAAGATCTTGCCGTCGCGTTCGCGGATAGGATACTTGATAAACACACAGAAGGCCGCCAATGCCGAGAGCCCGCACAACAGCGCCATGATCTTCATTCCATGCGGCGTAGGGGAAGTCCCGGCGCCCCCGCCGCCGAGGTAGCCCACCAGGGTGAACGTCAGGACGGATACACCGATGAAGAGCTTCTGAAAGATCCCCTGCACACCGAAGAAGATGGCTTCCCGCCGGCGCCCGGTGAGTTCCTCATCATGATCCACCACATCCCCAAGCACCGCAAACGGCAACACCATGAATCCCGCCACGGGCGCCCCGAACAGCGCCATGATCATGGCCGATTGCACGAAGTCGCTCGCAAACGGCAGGTGGCCGACCAGGCACAGCGCCAACATGACCGCCCCGCTGGCCAGGAACGTCGCCAGCATCAACACATACTTGCCCACCTTGGCCGCGAGCGCGTTGAACACGAAGAAGAAGATCACGTTCACCACCAGAAACGGCACCATGAGTTTGGTAACGTCATCGGCGCTGCGGCCCAGGAAACCGATCGTCCAATGCGGCACAAGAAGAATCGTGCCGTTCAACCCGAACCAATACAGCGCCGTCGAGGCCAGCACATAGCGGAACGGGCGGTTCTTCAGCGCAAGCCAAATCGACTCGAGGTACCGGAGCTTCTGCTCATCTGGGACCGCGGGCTGCGCCTTCTCCTTGAGCCGCGTCGCCGCCGGCACGTAGAACGCGACCATCAAGATCGTGGCCCCCCCGATGAGTGCGGCCCACCCCCATCGTTGAAGCACGGCCCCCGCGGTCGTAAACAGGATCGTCGCGATCAGCATGAAGAGCGACTGGCTCGTCGTCAGGTCAACCCGTTCTTTGAGGTTGGACGTGATCTCCGGCAGCAGCGCCAGGTAGGGCGTGATGACCACGCCGTAGAGGACGAAATAGAGCTGCACCAGCACGAAGGCATACACCGCATTGAGCCAGTGCATGTGGGCGACGGGGGGCATGAACAGCACGAAAAACACCAGCGCGAACGGGATGATCCCGAAGCGCATGAAGGGCAACCGGCGTCCCCAACGCGAACGGCACACATCGCTCTGATGGCCGATGATCGTGCAACTGACCCCTTCCACCACCCGCGCCAGCAGAATCGTGAAGCCGAAGAGCGCCGCGGGCACAAGATGGTTCCCTTCCGGCGGCACGTAGCGCACCAGCAGCCATTGCATGATTATCAGGTCGGGCAGGTTCATGGTGAGACCCGCCATGCCATAGTGGACCTTCGTGCGAAACGGCAGTTGAGGCATTCAGCAATCCTTCCAGCGACAACGCAGCAGAGAACGGACGCGATCTCCGTGATGGCACAAGAGCGTTACCGTGATCTCCCCCGGTCCTCGGGCCCGGCGCCACCCCAAAGGTCAGGACCCCATCCGGAAGGCGGAACGCAGTTTCAGCCCTTCCTCCGCCCGGCCTTCGTACTTGATCTGACCCCGCAGCACCGCGGTTTCGATGCGTTTCTTGCCGAGGAGAATCCCCGCCCAAAGGCCGGCCGGCATGCGAAGCGTCAGCAACGCTTTCTCCGGCAAGTCGCCGTGCTCGACCGTGAGCTTTCCGTCCTGAATGCGCACTGCAAACTTCTCCTCCTTGCAGTGCCCCTCGGCTGTGAGATGCAGCCCCAGCACGCAGTTCCAGCCCGGGGCCTGCGCCGGGTCGAACCGCTCCGCCAGCTTCTCGGTGAGCGCTACGGCCTGCGCCGCGTACTTCGCGGTACTCCCCCACCCCCCGAAGAGCGAGAACCGCCGCCTGCCAACAATGACCTCCTTGCGCTCCCGGCGCCGCTGAAGCCAGGAGTGCCAGGCCGGGAAGGGGTGGGCGAATTCATCCAGATACACTTCCCGCCGCCACCGGGCCGACTCCTGAATCGCCGTCGAGAACCGGAGCACCTCGCGGCCCTGCTCGCCGGTCAAGACGGGCGGCTCTTCCCCACGGATGGCCGCAATGAAATTGTGGGTGGCCCCTATGAAACCCTCAGCCCAATCCGAAGGCACGTCGTCGATGTGGGTCCAGCGGTGTCCGTCGAACAGGCTGATCGCCGGCCCGTCCAGGATATTGCCGGTACCGCGATTGATCAGGAGGATCCCGCGGCTGCCGTTGATCTCGTACCACTCGTCGTTCGAGTAATACTTCGTCGGGATATTCATGTCGGCCGCAAACATGAAATCGCAGATGCCGTACCGTTTGTTTCCGCGGCACTTCCACATGATCGTGGCCGGACAGTCCAGCACCCCGTTTTCGGAGTCAATCCACGCGCTCACCCGTTCCACCTCGCCCAGCAGGAACCACGCCGTAGCCCATTCATGGTGCCCGTGGTCGAACGTCTCGAGGCCATACCCCAGCGCCGCCTTCTCCAACTGCTGCTCATACGTCGCGGTCGGCACCTCCCACCCGCCGTGGGGACTGTTGATGTACTTGATACGCATGCCGGCCGGCTCACCGATCGCGCCCGCCTCAATCATCTCCTTTGCGCGTACAATTGGCGGGTAGCAACAGTAAATCTCCGTCACCTTGAACACCACCTTTGCGTCCTCCGCCGCCTGCACCATGCGGTCCGCGCTGCGCAGCGTCGTCGTCATCGGTTTCTGCACCGCCACGTGCTTCTCCGCCTTGATGGCATCGATCACGACCCTCTCGTGCGTCTCAAACGGCGTGAGCACCTCGACCGCGTCCACATCCGGATTGCGCAACAGCTCCCGGTAGTCCGTGTACGCCCGGTCCGCGCCCCATTCAATGCGCCGCGCCTCGGCCCGCTCCCCGTCCAGGTCGCACACCGCATAGATCCGGGCATGAGGATGGTCTTTGTACCCTAGAGAATGAAGGTCGGCGATTCGGCCGCAACCGATGAGCCCTACGTTGATCATTGCGGTGTCTCCTGCACGCGGGCGCCCTGACCCCTCAGCATACTGCTCCCCGTGGCCGCCTGAGCGTCACCAAACCCGTCGTCCGGTCCATCGACGCCACGAACATAACGCCTTGCTGCGGCTCAAATCAACCCCCATCGACACCGGTTGATGCCATTCGCCCGAACCGCCCGTCAAGACCCCCACCTCAGCCCCCGAAGCATGTATGGTGAGGAGAGTTGGTCGGGCGCGCTGGTGGGGCGAGCGTCCTCGCGAGCCGCG
>Ga0272441_10002574_pt1 | contig 36375 bp, 25 predicted proteins | sample SSMProp6N_FD_193582 | JGI IMG/M metagenome (GOLD analysis project Ga0272441, IMG submission 193582) | Marine sediment archaeal communities from Little Sippewissett salt marsh, Falmouth, MA, United States - SSM-Prop-6N | ecosystem: Environmental > Aquatic > Marine > Wetlands > Sediment ...
GCCCACCCCCAGCAGTTGTGCCGTCTCGCCCTTATTACCGCCGGTTTTTTTAAGAGCTTCCTTTACCGCCTCCAGAGAAAGTTTGCCCCTGTGCTTCTTGGGGCGATTGTCAGTAGAGTGATAGGTAGTAATCTCAGGCGGCAGGTGCTCCAATCGGATGACATTATCTTTACATTTAACATAGGCATATTGAATGGCGTTTTGCAATTCCCGTATGTTACCTGGCCAGGGATAATCCAGCATATAATGCAGCGCCTCAGGGTCTATACTGTCGATCTTGAGTTTCAAATCCTTGCTGAACCGATTGATAAAATGATTCACCAAAAGCGGTATATCGTTACGTCGCTCACACAGAGTGGGGATGGTGACCGGAACCACACAAAGCCGATAGAACAGATCCTCCCGGAATTTCTCTTGGTGAACCAATTTCCGTAAGTCCTTATTGGTGGCACTAATCACCCGTACGTCTACTCTTATTGATTTTTCCCCTCCCACGGGCTCAAATATTCCCTCCTGCAGTACCCGCAGCAGTTTAACCTGCATATTCTGAGAAAGTTCTGCCACCTCGTCCAAGAATAATGTTCCTCCGTCTGCCAATTCAAAACGGCCCTTTTTATCCCGTATCGCCCCGGTAAACGCGCCCCTTACATGGCCGAACAACTCACTTTCCAGTATTCCCTCCGGCAGAGCCCCACAGTTGACGGTTACGAACGCCCTGCCTGCCCGTTGGCTCTCTCCATGGATTGCCCCGGCGATCAATTCTTTGCCGGTTCCACTGGCGCCTTGAACCAGAACCGCGCAATCACTGGCTGCCAGATCACGGATGAGACCATAAATCTCCTGCATCTTTTCATCCCCACCTACGATGCCGTGAAAACTGCGTATGGTTTTAAGATGGTGCCGCAGATGATGCACCTCGGTGACATCACGAAAACTGGCCAATACTCCCTGAAATACTTTTCGCTCATCATGCATGGACGTCACGGTCATATCCACGCGTTTATGTTGCCCGTCTTTGGTGGCTATATTCAGGGGATATTGAATAATGTCAAAATTGGGTATATGTTCATTACTGAAGGAGCATTTACCTCCGCAAAATCCCCCACCAAATACTTCATGACAATCACGCCCAATTACTTCCTTTTTTTCATAGCCGCTTATTTTTTCCGCCGATTGATTGAAAAAGATAATATGACGGTGCACATCATGAACTATAATTCCGTCGGAAAAATGATCAAGGACAGATTCATTATTTCGTTTTAAGGTTATTATCGTTGATAGATATCCGCCGCTGAAGAAATCTACTACCCGTTGGCTGATTTGATCTCGTACCCACCGATAATCCTTTCTTGAACCGCTCCGACCTTCTCCCTGAGGCGCGGGGATATCCCAGCGCACTACCGCCGGCGCACCCGGTAGAACCAGGCAGTGGTGACGGGCCTCTTCTGTCAGGGTCACCACCAGATCGAATGAATTAATATCTAAATCAGCCAGTGAATGGTGTCTCTGCTTAGAGACATCTATACCCACCTCGGCCATCACCGCAACTGCTTCCGGATCAAGCTCCTGCCCGTTTATACTGGCACAGGATACCTCTACCTCAGCCGGGGCCCAATGGCGGGCAAAGCCCTCGGCCATCTGACTTCGGCAGCTGCCGTGTGGAGATAAAAATAGTACCTTAATCTCCATAATCTCTTTTTCTAAAAGCACTTACAGCTTTGCCCGGGACGTTACCAATAGGCGGAAAGTTGTATAGAATTACATTGATTTTAAAAAACATTTTTCCAACGTCAAGCGCATACTAAGGACACACTTGTAAACTTCTGAAAATATTTTTCAATTTTAAAACGACTTGGTGTTTATTCCCCAAAGAAATTATTTGGGGCGACCTTCGCTTCTGCTGTGTCTGAGCATAAAGATAAGTAGCACCCCTACCCCTAGAGTTAGCAGAATATCGGCGACATTGAAAGTTGGCCAGGGATTCGCCGGCCAGAAATGCAGATCGACCTGGATGAAATCAACAACTTTTCCCCCGGTAAATACCCGGTTATAAAGGTTTCCCAAAGCTCCCGCCAACATCATCCCCAACGCTATATGCCAACCCCATTGATTCGCGCGGCTGGCGGCGAAAAACCAGAAAAGCAGTAGAACCGCAATTATTGATGTGAATAGAAGTAGCTTGGTGTTACCCGCACCAATGCCCCATACGGCACCTGGATTATGGCCCAGAGTAAAATTAAGATAATTGGGTATGACATCTATTACCTGCGGGTTTCCGTATTCATCCAAAGGGATCTTATTTACAGCCCAGTGTTTAGTGGCCAGATCAGCCCCAAGACCTATAAGAGCAATAATGCCGAATCTAAGGTATGCTTTTAGATTACGGTAGGAATACTCAATGGTAATGACCTTGCCGGTTTCGTTGGCCTTTTCTTTATCTGAGATGACCTTGACCACAATGACACTTACTTACTTAAAGCTAATATCCCAAATGCTTTGTCTGCTGCCCGCCACGGTGGATTGGAACCAGCATTATTCCTTGTCTGAGGAATCTACCAGATTGTTCTCGTTAGGCAACTCCACCAAACCCTGTTCAAGTTTGCGTGCAAAATCAATGCTGTAGCGGGCTTCCGGTTTGGCTGTTAGGCGGGCTCTGGGAATCTGCTTGCTGGTTCCCTCACAAATTCCATAATCGCCTTTTCCAATCTTAGCTAAGGCCCTATCAATATCCTTGAGCAACTGTCGATCACTTTCGATCAGACCCAAGGTAAATTCCTGTTCATAATTATCGGTACCTACGTCAGCCATATGTATCGGCATACTGGACAATTCTCCAGCCGACTCCTGTCGATTGCTTTCCAGCGCCCCTTCTTGCATATGAACCACATCACCTAGGAGCTCCATCCTCTTCTCCAGTAACAATTGACGGAATTGCTCAATTTCCTCTTCCGTCAAGGGGTCTTCTACCACTGCGGGCTGAACCTTGGCCTTTTTCTTACGGGTTTTTACAGCTTTGGCAGCAGTTTTCTTTTTCTTGGTTGTGCTGGTTTTTTTTGTTTTTTTCTTTTGGGCCATCGATGTAAAACCTTTAGCTACAGTGCTTTATAAGCTAAATTGCATGAGGGCTCTTACGTCTTAGTCTAACAGCGTGCAGAAGTATAGTGTTCCACCGGATAACGGTCAAGTAAAATTGGTATATATTTCTTATCCGTTGTTAATCGGCAGGAAAAACCGCTCAGATTAGCATAATTTAGCCAAACTGCCATCACACCAATAATAATCCTGAAATCAAAATAAGAATCGAGGGGCAAGGAATTTTACTACTGAGCGAAGTACTGATTATATCTGTATGATAATTCGAGACTTTGCCATTGAATCGGTAAACTGCTGCTCATAGAATAGCCGGGCACAACATAAATCTTTGTTAACCAATTAGTAATAATATTTCAAAAGAGGATTTAAGTGAGCAAACAAGAAATAAAAGTTCATAACCTCAGTAATGGTATGACCTTAGTTGCGGAAAAAATCCGGGAAGTTTCCTCGGGGGCGTTTATATTTTTACTGCCGGTCGGCTCTGCTCGCGACCCCGTCGATAGGGGGGGGACGGCCACCGTTCTCTCTGAGCTTCTTTTTCGCGGTGCCGGCACCATGGATAATAGATCTCTGAACGAAAGGCTGGATGCCCTGGGTTTGCAGCGGCACAGTAGTATCAGCAGTACCCACATGGCCTTATCCGGGGCCTTGGTAGCAGATAAGTTGTTGGAAACTATAGAGCTATATGCAGATATAATATGCCGCTCCCGACTGGAAAATGATCATTTCGCTCTTTGTCGCGAATTGGCGTTACAGTCATTGGATTCGCTGGAAGATGATCCACGCCAAAAAATCGGCCTGCTGGTAAGGGAACAATATTTTCCCTATCCGTTCGGTCGGCCTGCTCCAGGCAAAAAGCAAGAGTTGCAGAAGCTTGAGATTAAGGATGTCAAATCACATTGGCAAGGCATGTTTTCCCCACGAGGAACAATTTTGGCTGCGGCGGGAAACATTGATTTTGAAAAATTGATAGAGGTAGTGGAAACACATTTTGGCAACTGGCAGGGGAATACTCCGGATAAAATTATCCAAAATGCTTGCCGGGAAAAATTTTATCATCAGCAGCACGAGGGCGCCCAAATTCATATTGGTTTGATGTATCCGTCCGTACATGTCCAAGGTGACCATTATTACCGGGCCCTGACGGCTGTGGAAGTGCTCTCCGGCGGGATGGGTAGCCGACTATTTACCGAGGTACGGGAAAAGCGAGGATTGTGTTATGCAGTAGGGGCCCGTCATCATATTAATGGTCCTTTTGGAGCGGTACAGTGTTATGTAGGCAGTTCGCCGGACCGTGCCCAGGAAGCCCTGGACGTAATGATCGCGGAATTAGTAAAACTTTCAGAAGGTATAACTCAGGATGAGTTGGACCGGGCCAAAGTTGGTCTCCGCGCCACCTTGATTATGCAGGGCGAATCCACCCAGGCCCGGGCAGCCGCCTGCGCCGGTGATCTCTATCATTTAAAACGAGTGCGCTCTCTGGAGGAAATCGAAAACGCCATTCTCTCACTGACGGTGCAGGATGTGCTCGAGTTTGTTAAAGAGCATCCCGCCCAAAAGTTCACTGTAGCCACTATCGGCCCCAGAGAGTTAACAGTAAAACAGTAGATAGTTCCTGTTGCGAAGGGTACAGAAGATGAAAAATGTAACGGACAGAAAAATTTTGATATCGGTGGCAGTGATTTTATTTGTATGTGGTTTTTGGTTTGGGCCGGGTGCTAGGGCGCTGGCGCTGGAGGGTGCAGCGGGGCATGTTCAAGTCCCCCATGAGCTTGCCGATAATAAGGACGAGGGTGTCATTGCGAAGATTTTTGAAATGGTGGGCAGTGTAGCAGTTATCTTGGCTCTGATCACCGTGATTTATGCTATAGCCACTTGGCGCAGGGACATGCGCAGGAAAAGGGAATGTGAACTGGTAGAGGAGTCCATGGCTTTGTTTTACGAAGCTCGAGATAAGCTCCGTTATATCCGCAATCCGCTCCATTATGTGGAGGAAAAAAAAAGTCGCTTCAGTCATCCTCAGGAAACCCCCGACCAAAGCCGGGTCTTTGACCGGGCTCATATTGTGGCCCTGCGGTACGACAGTTGTGAAGCCGTTTTTAATCGGCTCTTTACCCTGCGTTATCGTTTCCGGGCGATTTTCTCAGCCCGGCAGGCTCAGCATATTGACGAACTACGCGAGATAGTCAATGAAATCTCCGAATCCTCCCGCCGCCTGGGGCAATTGTGGCTGCGTTATTTTGGGCCGGACCAGGGTGGAGAAAAACCTGATGATAATTTCCGCCAGGCTATCAAAAGATATGACGAGCTTTTCTGGGAGCGTCGGGATGATGATTCGATCAATATTCGGGTAAATCAAATGGTTGCGGAAATGGAAGATTTTTGCCGTAAAATAATCTCCCGCGAAAAACTTCCGCGTCAGTCATCCCAGGAGTAATCAGGGGTGATTGAAACGAAGAAATTTACCAGGTTGTAAGGTGCGAATGCATAATTTGTCATTTTTAAGTATTGTATGGAGTGACCACGTTGGAGTTTAAGCAGACGAAGTTGGAAAATGGATTGACGGTATTGGCCGAGAAGATGCCGGCTTCAAGGTCTTTGGCATTGGGATTTTTTGTGCGGACCGGCTCGCGTGATGAGCAGCCGAAGATTTCTGGGGTCAGCCATTTTCTGGAACACATGATGTTTAAGGGAACCCCTAGGCGTTCAGCGCTCGAGGTGAACCTGGAATTCGACCAGATGGGGGCGAAATATAATGCCTTTACCTCTGAGGAGAATACCGTTTATTACGCAGCCGTGCTACCGGAATATCAGGAAAGGGTGCTGGACCTATGGGCTGATCTGATGAGACCGGCCCTGCGTGACGAAGATTTTAATGTGGAAAAAGGAGTGATCTGTGAAGAAATAGCCATGTATAAAGACCTGCCCCAATTCGATGTCTTGGACCGGGGGCGAAGATTGCACTTTGGGGAACATGGCTGCGGAAACAGTGTGCTGGGAACAGTAGAAAGTATTCAAAACCTCAGCAGCGCGCAAATGCGTGTTTATTTTGAGCAGCGCTATGCCCCGGATAATATGGTGCTTGCCTGTGCTGGTCAGGTTGACTGGCCGAGGCTGGTTGGGCAGGCCCGGCAGTTATGTGCCTCATGGCAGGCGCAAGGAGCTCGGCGAGAACTGAGTGATTTTCGCGGTACAGGTAAAAAAGAATCGGTTAGCAAGAAAGAGGTCTTGAGGACACATATTTGTCTGATCTGCGCAGCACCGTCGGCCCAGGATGAGCTCCGCTACGCCGCCGGTGTGCTTTCGAATATCATCGGGGACGATACCGGCTCTCGCTTTTACTGGGCTTTAGTCGATACGGCCCTGGCGGATACTGCCGAGATGGACTGCGAGTCTGCCGACGGAATCGGAGCCTTTTGTACTTATATCTCCTGCGATCCCCAGCAGGCCCAAAAATCGGTGGAAATTGTCTCAAACGTTTTCAACTCTATTCGTCGTGATGGTGTAACCGACCAGGAACTGCAAGCCAGTAAAAACAAAATTGCCTCCGCCATGACCCTTGGTGGTGAATTACCTATGGGCAGACTGGTACCACTGGGTTTCAACTGGGTGTATCGGCAGGAGTATCGTTCACTCGCGGACGAATTGAAAAAACTGCAAAGCGTAAATCTGGATGATATCCAGCAACTGTTGCATCAATACCCGCTGGAACCGGTTACTGTCCTAGGTCTGGGTCCCGGGGAGAGCATTTAATTGATTTTGAAATATCTCCTTCCATCAAGCGGGGTAGTTGATAGACGTTTCCGTCTTTAGTACAAAAATAAAGATCGGATTGAGAGGGTTTGCGGCCGTGGCCGTCGGCCCACAGGGCATAAAAGTCCGGATGAGCCTGAACCGCTCGCCGGGCGTAGTTGTGATTACGAGCACTGCCACTGGTTAACTGCTTAACCTTTTTCCAGCTCATACCCTGATCACTGCTCGTCCACATGGCCATTTCACCTCCGGGATTGTAGGGTTGAGGACCGGTTTCGCTCGGTGCAATGATCCGCCAGATGCCTTCGGGCTCAATATATAAGGAACCCATATCATAGTTGTTGTCGGAAACATATGCGTCTTGAATTTCCCATTGCATACCGGTCCAGCGCGCCGTTCTCCAGGTCCGCGGATCATTTTGTGGCCCGCTCTGATAGCCTTTGCTGGTAATATACAGAATTACCGGGTAACCGTTTTGGTCATAACCAATATCCTTTAGATAGACATTCAATTTTTCCTTTTCATAATTATGAATCAGGGCGGGATTATCCGGCTCGGTTAAAGGCAGCGTTAATTTTTGTCCGTCGATACTTTGCCAGGAATTGCCCCAATTGGTTGTTTCAAGGTAGTAGAGATTTGTTCGCCAGTTTAGCCCTTTTTCCTTAGGGTGATAGTTGAAAGCGGCGCCGGCCTTTTGGCTGTTACAGGCACTGATTTGGTAATGGCCCTGATGGATAGCGGCCAATCTCTGCCATCCCGACCAGTGGTGACCATCCCGGCTGCTCATAAAACAACTCGTTCGTTGCGCGGGATAATTATAACATGTAAAGAAGCAGATAAAACCCTGCCCCGGAACATACCAAGGCTGCATATAGGAAAAGTTGGTCATTGGTACTTCTTTACCATCCTCGATTTTAGTCGCCGGGATAAATTCAAATTTGTCGATATCATAGGCCCTCTTACTGCGGTGGATATAAGAAGGTCGGCTTGTACCGTGCGACGTGGAAAAGATCCAGATATACCCATTCTTATCGACGGAGATCACCGGATTGTCATGGGCGTCGGAGGTTTTTTTATCCAGCAAAATCGTAGGCCGGGGAACCATGCCGGTTTTATGATCATAATATGAGACCATATGCAGGAGTTTACGGTTACTTGTCTTGTTTGTGCCGCCGTAGCAGAAAAAAGTCTTATTAACTTGCGGACAATAGACGGCAAAGGGCTTATGTTTGGCGCAATAAGTTCCCAGCCCACCACTGTATTTATAGACATATTCATCATGCGAGGGTTGATTCATATACCAGATACCCCGATAGCCGTTGTCCTTAATGTTAAGCGTTTGGGGTGTTGTTATATTTTGCGAGGTTTGTCCGTATCCGTTTAGTAATACAAACAATATAATTACAAAGGCTCGTGGAAAATAAAGGGACATTTTTCGCCTTTCCTTATATTTATCAGTTGGGACGCTTGTGTATCTGCCCGAATCTCCCGAGATCATACCACATAATAGCGTATTGCTTTTATACATTGTCTTTATATAATAAGTTTGCATGACAGACCTGCCAACAAAAAAGTACCTGACCTAATGTTATAGGAGGATTTTCAATGATGAACTCGCCAAAGTTATGGTTTGCTATCTTGAGTATTGTTCTTGTGGGATTAAGTGTTCCAGCTCTCGCGGACCAGGTAAAGTTTCGCAAGCATGTGATTAACGCAGATTCACGTTTTGAGGCGGCGGGGGTATTGGATGTTAATCGAGATGGAAAGCTGGACATCTTCTGTGGGGGCTTCTGGTATGAATCACCTGTTTGGAAGAAACATTTTGTCCGTGAGATCCCCGAACTGGGCGAGTATTACGTTGACTTTGCGAACCTGCCGATGGATGTTGATGCCGACGGGTGGACTGATGTCGTCGGGGCTGCCTGGCACAATGAGATGGTTTATTGGGTCCGCAATCCGGGCAATTCCAAAGATCCCTGGAAGTTGTTTGAAGTGGACAAACCTGGAAATATGGAGACGGCCATAGCCGTAGATATTAATGGCGACGGCCGGCTGGATATACTTCCCAACATCATGAAATGCGCTGCCTGGTATGAGTATCGCAGCGGTGCGGGAAAACTGGATGAAGTGAAATGGACCAAACATGAACTGCCCAACCAGGCTGCCGGACACGGGATCGGAGCCGGTGATGTGAACAGCGATGGTCGCTGTGATGTTATAGCTTCAAAAGGGTGGCTGGAACAAACTGCTGATCCACAAAAGCAATGGATCTGGCATGGTGATTTCGATTTGGGACACACCAGCATTCCCATTCTTGGTCATGATGTGGATCGTGACCACGACCAGGATATTATCTGGGGTATGGGACATGGTTATGGTATTTACTGGCTCGAACAGGGCAAGGATGATAAGGGTAATCGTATCTGGACGAAACATGAGATTGATAAAAGTTGGTCACAGCCCCATTTTCTCCTCCTGGCAGATTTGGATAATGATGGAATCGAAGAACTGGTGACCGGAAAACGTCATCGAGCCCATAACGGCAAGGATCCGGGCGGTAACGAACCTGTTTGTGTATATTATTACAAATTCGATGCTACCTCCAAAACCTGGAACCGTTACACTATTTCCGAAGGCGATAAAGTCGGCCTGGGAATTAATACCATGGCGGTCGATATAGATGCCGACGGCGATATTGATATAGTCGCCCCGGGTAAGAGCGGATTGTATTTGATGGAGAATCTTTTAATCTCGAGTCCTGCCAACGATGCCCGTTTGCAGTCCTGTCGCACCTTAAATGATAAGATGGAGTTGCGGACCTTCGATTCCCTCCAACAATGGAAATCTTATCGACAATGGCTGCAGGTGCAAATATTGGTTAGCACGGGATTGTGGCCCCTGCCCCCGCGCACACCCTTGCACGCAAAAGTTTTTGATGTCCTCAAACATGATGACTACACCGTAAGCAAGGTACAGTTTGAATCCCGACCGGGTTTTTTCGTTTGTGGTAACCTTTATCGACCGGTTAAAGAACAAGGCCCCTTTCCGGGTATTCTCTGCCCTCACGGCCACTGGAAGAAAGGTCGCTTTGGGAATAGTGAAAGAGGCTGTGTTCAGGCTCGGATGATCAGTTTTGCCCGTCAGGGTTATGTGGCCTTTAGTTGGAGTATGGTGGGCTATAATGATGCCGATCAACTCAAACACTCCTTCCACGATATCCCCTGGGGATTGAGCCTGATGGGCCTGCAACTCTGGAACAGTATCCGCGCCTGCGATTTTCTTTCGTCATTGGAAGATGTGGACCCGGACCGTATCGGATGTACCGGGGCTTCCGGTGGTGGCACCCAGACTTTTATGTTAACGGCGGTGGACGATAGAATCAAAGTCGCCGCCCCGGTAAACATGATTTCAGCTATCATGCAGGGTGGGTGCGCATGCGAAAATGCACCCTTGCTCCGGCTAAGAGCAAATAATGTCGAAATCGCTTCTATGATGGCTCCACGGCCCTTACTAATGGTCTCTGCTACCGGTGATTGGACCACAAACACTCTGGAGTTGGAATATCCTGCCGTGCAGGCCGTTTATAAACTCTATAATGCCGAAGATAAGGTTAAAGCAGTACGTATCAAAGCTAATCACAATTATAATCTCGACTCGCGCAACGCTGTTTACCCCTTTTTCGCTCGCTGGTTAAAAGGTGTCTCGGATTACCAAAGCTATCAGGAAAACCCCCTGGAAGTCGATAATCCTGAAGACCTGCTTGTCTTTAACGATAAAAATCCTCGACCTGATTCTGCTCTAAATGCGGACCAATTACGAGTGTATCTAATAGAGGAAGCTAAAAAAGAGCTCAATTCTCACCGACCCAAAGACAAACTGAAACTAGCGGAATTTGATAAAATTTATCGCCCAGCATATCAGCACACGTTCAATGCCGAACAACCTGATCGGGGTGATATTGAAATTATCAAATTGGGACCAAGGGTGGACAAGGGTTATTATAAAATGGAGGATTATCTATTAACCCGTTCGGGTACTGGGGAAATGTTACCCGCTACGGCTTTCATCCCTTCCGATAAGGCAACCGACACTGTTGTTAATATTATCATTCATCCTGATGGCAAAGCGGGATTAGTTCAGGCCAACGGTGAGCCTATACCCTTGATCCGGAATTTATTGAAAATGGGGCAGTATGTCGGCAGTGTGGATTGTTTTCTGACCGGAGGATATCTGAGTAAGGATGGTAAACTGCAACGTCCCCTGGCTCCTGAGCAGGACCTGACTTATAATCGAACGGATTTGGCCTATCGGGTCCAGGATATTTTAACCGCGATAGGTATATCTGATCCCTGGTCAAACACGGTAAATTTGGTGGGCCTGGACCGTGCCGGACTATGGGTTTTGGCGGCCCGGCCTTTGGCTGAAGGTGTCAACAAGACCATTGTAGATGCCGACCAATTCGATGCTGCAGATGACCAGAGTTGGCAGGGCGATATGCTTCTGCCCGGAATTCGCCGTATCGGCGGTTTGCAGACAGCCGGAGTGTTGACCGCCCCGGCCGATCTGGTAATCTACAACAATTCGGATAAATTGAGTACTGATTGGATCCGGGAAGCCTACTTAGCCATCGAAGCCGGTGAAAAATTGCAGATTATAGGCTCGAAGCTCTCAGCGGATAAGATCGTAAAACTACTGAAAAAATAATATAGACGTAAAATCCAGTTTGCTGTATTATAACTTGTTTGAAATTGATCCCAACCAGCATAGCTGGTGGATACTTAAGTTGATAAAATTCTATAAGGAAAGGCTTTATGTCTGTTGATCGTACTTTGAAAAGTAGGTCGGCCCTGGTTCGGCATCGTAATGTGCTGACCCGTACCGAAAGAATTGAGGTCCTGGCCGATGAGGGAAAATGGACCGAGGGTCAGGATTCCGTCTTTGGCTTGCCCAAGGTGGTCCATCGCAAGAGTCACGCTGGCAAGAAGGTCAAGAAGACCAAGGAAACTGCCACCACGGAAGAGACTGCAACAGCAGAACCCGAAGCCGGAGCTTCTTCCTAAGGAACAAAGATACTGTTGGCTTGTCTTGTAATAGGGGCAAACGTGCGTTTTCTGCACTGGAATTCGGGCAATCTTAATTTTACTATTGGTTTAATATAGCGGCATGGAATATCTTGCTGAACGGATAAAATCTGTGGATGCCTCGGGCATCCGCAAAATTTGGCAATTGGCTTCTGATATGATCGACCCGGTTGATTTCAGTATCGGCCAGCCTGATTTCGGTCCATCCGAAGAGGTAAAAGCTGCCGCCATAACTGCTATCCAACAGGGGAATAACGGCTATACCTTAACCGCTGGTATCGAACCGCTGCGTAAGAAGCTTGTCCATCAAATATCTGACCAATTCAAATGGGCCAATCCGTCTGTTATTGTAACCAGCGGTGTCAGTGGTGCCATCCAGTTGGCTTTTATGGCAACCATCAACCCCGGCGATGAGGTTATCATTCCCGATCCTTACTTTGTCATTTATAAGCATATGATAAATATGCTCGGTGGAAAATGTGTCTTTGTGGACACCTATCCGGATTTCCAGCTCCGTCCCGACAAGATTGCTGATTTAATCACTGAGAAGTCCAAATTATTGGTTATTAATTCGCCCAGTAATCCCAGTGGAACGGTTTATAGCTCTGAGGATCTAAAGGCGATGGCTGAGATAGCCCGCCGCCATAACCTTCTGGTGGTGTCCGACGATATCTATTTTGATTTCAGTTACGATGGTTCCCCCGCCCATATCGCCGATTATTACGATAATACCATAATTATGAGGGGGTTCTCCAAGGCTTACGGCATACCGGGTTGGCGGTTGGGATATATGGTCCTACCGGAGCATCTAGCCGGATTATTCGAAAAAATGGCGGCTTTACAGCAATACACCTTTGTATGTGCCCCCCATCCCTTCCAGGTTGCCGCCTTGTCTGCCCTCGAAAGTGACATTTCCAGCCATATAAGCGACTATCGACGGAAGCGCGACCTGATATATATGGGCCTGAAAGACAAATTCTCTCTAATTCGCCCAGCGGGAGCTTTTTATGCCTTTGTCCCCGCCCCCGGTGGCAATGCCACAAATTTTGTTACCCGTGCCATCAAGAATAATGTCCTTATTATCCCTGGATCAATATTCTCTCAACGGGACACACATTTCCGCATCAGCTATGCCACTGATGATGAATCGATCCGGAAAGGTATCGACCGTCTCTGCTCCATAGTATAATCAAGGGCGTTTTCTGGGCGGTGTATATCTGTAAGTGATTTTGTGGCAGGGCATTATGTTAATTTTCCGAATCTAATGGCTTGGCGGGGGGCTCTCCTGGAAAATGTGGCTGATCCGTGACCTGGGTATTCACTTATTTTGTCTCCAGAGGGGATTTTCCGTTCTTGGGATAAAAAACTCTGGAAAATTGAGGGCAGTACCCTAAAATAGCTAAGCTTTGAAGATTGTATTTTCTTTTTATTAGAGTTGAACATTAGTGCGTTTTATTTTATTAGATAGGGTTACAGAGATAATACCCGGCCGTAAGATATCCACCCTCAAGAATCTTTCTCTGGCGGAGGAATATCTAGCCGATCACTTTCCGGCCTTTCCCGTTTTGCCGGGTGTGTTAATGATAGAGGCCCTGGTTCAAAGTGCCGCTCTGCTCGTGCGAGTCACCAGCGACTTTGCTCACAGTATGATTGTCTTGAGCCAGGCCCGCAATGTAAAATACAAGAGTTTTGTCAAACCTGGCAATACTTTGAGCCTTTTTGTCGAGGCTAAAAGTATTGATGAAAAGGAAAGTTCGTTTGCCGGCAGAGCCTGTCTTGGCCAGCAGGAAATGGTTACTGCCCGCTTTCAGCTACGCCATTTCAATCTAGCCGACGATGACAAAACCATGGCTTCTCTGGATAAGCATATAATTGACGTTATGAAAAATCAGGCCCAACTTTTAGGTATATAGACAATCAGGAGGTTGCACAGTTATGTCAATGAGTCATGATGAGATTTTTGAGAAGGTAAAGGAGAACCTGGTGGACGCTCTCAGTGTGGACGATGATGAAGTTACTGATGAGGCTACCCTGATGGGAGACCTAGGGGCCGAAAGCATTGACTTTTTGGATATCGTCTTCCGTTTGGAAAAAGCTTTCGACATCAAAATACCGCGGGAAGAACTGTTCCCCGCTGAGAACCTGCTCAATAATGCCGAATACGTTAGTGATGGCAAACTGACATCAGCAGGTTTGGCAAAGCTCAAGGAAAGTATGCCTCACGTAGATTTCTCTGGGTTTGAATCGGATCCTGATATAAACAAAATCAGTGACTTGTTCACAGTTCGGGCCATTGTCAATTATATTGAGAGCAAAGTAATTACCGCCTAAATACGAGTGAGTATTGTGGGTCGTTGATCTTCTCCTGGCTCGCAACATATCACTTACCACTATACTTTATGCGTTGGATTTGGATTGATAAGTTCATTGAATTTGAGCCGGGCCGCCGGGCCGTGGCTGTCAAAAATGTTACTATGGCCGAGGAGCACCTCCACGACCACTTCCCCGGCTACCCGATTATGCCTGCCTCGCTTATGATCGAGGGCATGGCCCAAACCAGTGGTATCTTGGTCGGACAAGCCCGTAATTTCGAAGAAAAGGTGATCTTGGCCAAGGTAGTTAAAGCGGAATTCCATGAGATTGTCCGCCCTGGTGATCAGCTCCTGTTGGAAGCTGTGATTGATAATATCGCCCCCGAGGCCGCCACTATTAGTGGTGTCATTCGATGTGAGGATCGACTTGTGGCTGAAATTAGTCTTATGTTTAGTCATATTGATAAAAACCTGGCGGGAATGGAATTTCCCGAAGAAAATTTCGTTTTTAACGCCCAGTTTATGACCCTTTTGAAATGTTACCTGCCTTCCGATACGCCCGGGACGTAGCGTCCATGCAGGAGAAATCCCCCCTATGTCATCACGCCGAGTTGTTATTACAGGTTTAGGCATTATCAATGCCTTGGCTCTTGATAAAGATCAATATTTTCAGGCTCTGCTTAGTGGTGAGATTGGTATAGAGCGTATCAAGTCCTTTGATCCCGACGGATTTCCCAGCCAGGTAGCCGGCGAGGCCCCCGAATTCAAGATTACCAAAATTGTTCCCAAGGCTCAGCGTAAGGCCACCAAGCTTATGTCACGCGATATCGAGTTGGCTGTTGCCGCCGCCGATGCCGCGACTCGTGATGCCGGCTTAAAGACGCGAGGCACCAATCCCGAAGGTCCTGTCGAGATTGATCCTACCCGCAGCGGTGTACATATCGGAGCCGGGCTGATCTGCTGTGATCTGAACGAACTGGCTGCTGCGGTAGAACACGCCGTTGAAGATGAAACTTTCAGTCTCCGCAAGTGGGGCGATGAAGGTATGAACTGGTTGACACCTCTGTGGCTGCTGAAGTATCTGCCCAATATGCTTAGCTGTCACATAAGTATCATACATGACCTTCAGGGTCCTAGTAATTCTTTAACTTGCGGCGAGGCCAGCGGCATGCTTTCGATTACTGAGGCCTATCTGACTATCCTGCATAACAAAGCCGATGTAATTATCGCCGGTGGTGCCGAAAGCAAAGTCAATGGCATGGGCCTTTTGCGGCAGTGTCTGATCAATCGGGCCTCTACTCATTACAACGACAATCCCCAACAGGCCTCTCGGCCTTTCGATCGAGATGCCGACGGTACGGTTATTGGGGAAGGGGCTGGAATAGTGATTCTGGAAGAAATGGAATATGCCCGGCAGCGTGGTGCCGAAGTATATGCCGAACTCACCGGCTGGGGCGCATCATATAACTTCAGTAAGGACTTCATCGAACCGGAGGAATCGGCCTATGGAATCACTCTCGCAGTGCAACAGGCGCTTCAGCGCGCCGGGATAACCCCTGACCAGGTTGATTTAATCATTCCCGCTGGCATTGCCGTTCCCTCTCATGACTGTACCGAAGCTAGAGCTCTTAATGCTGTTTTCGGTGACCAGCTAAAAAATATTCCCATACTTGCTACCAAAAGTCGTTTCGGACATTGCGGTGCCGGTGCCGGTGCCATAGACTTGGTTACGGCTGTATTATCTCTCTTTAACGACAGAATTCCCCCCAACGTCAATTGTTCCAATCCACCCGCTGGGTATGGCCTGTTTCTTCCTCATACCGAACCTCTTAAAAAAGAAATTAAGCATGTGTTGTGCTGCTGTGATACCACCGGCGGCCAAACTGCCGCCTTGCTCATAAGTAAATTTACTGAATAAAACGAAATATAATCATAAACTTGAATGTATAACATAGACCTAACACCTAACACTTAACACATAAAACCTTAATAATGACTAAAAGACGCGTAGTAATAACCGGAATGGGGGTGGTTACTCCTTTGGGTAACGATGTGGAGCAAATGTGGCAGCAGTTGCTTGCTGGCGCAAGTGGTATCAGTAAGACCGAATTGTTTGATGCCCGGACTTTCCCCTCCCAATTCTCCGCCCAGGTCAAAGAGTATGATCATCTGGCCGATCTGCCCCGCCAAAGACATCAGGAATTTGCCCACGCCGGACGTAACTCCCGGTTTGTTATTACCGCTGCCCTGCAGGCCTGGCGTCAGGCGGATTTAACCCTGCCCCTAAGTGACTCTGTTTCTGACTGCTTACCTCCATCTGAGCGTATTGGGGTATATTTGGGAGCCGGTGAAGGTCCTATCGATTTCGACAACTTCATTGCTGCCGCTGTAAACGGTTGGCAGAAAGAATCAAAAGATATGGACTGGCTTAGTTGGGCCCGGACGGCCCTGACTAAAATGGATGCCATCCGAGAACTTGAACAGGAACCTAATATGCCCGGTGCATATTTATCCCGACTGTTCCAGTTGCGCGGCCCCTGCCTGAGTTGCCTGACCGCCTGTGCCGCCAGCACCCAGGCGATCGGCGAAGCCTCCCAGCTTATCCGCTATGGTGATGCCGACATGATTATTTCCGGCGGCACCCACTCGATGATTCATCCCCTGGGAGTAACCGGTTTCAATCGGCTCACTGCTCTTTCAACCCGCAACGATGATATTACTACTTCCTCCCGCCCCTTCGACAAGGATCGCGACGGATTTGTCCTGGCCGAAGGTGCCGGAGCCCTTATTCTGGAAGAGTTCGAAGGAGCCCGCAAGCGTGGTGTTCCTATTTTGGCTGAAATCATCGGCTACGGCAGTACCACCGATGCCTTTCGTGTCACCGACCAGCACGAAGACGGACGTGGTGGCATCGCTGCGGTCCGGATGGCCCTTCAGGATGCCGGACTTTCTACAGACCAAATTGACTATATTAGCGCCCACGGTACCGGCACCGTCGAGAACGATTCCATCGAAACCAAAATCATAAAAGAAGTCTTTGGGCCTCGAGCCTATCAGATTCCCGTAAGCAGTGTCAAAAGTATGCTCGGCCATCTGATCGCCGCCGCCGGCGTTGTTGAACTTATTACTTGTATCCTTGCCTTGCGCGATCAGATTGTTCCTCCTACCACTAATTTGTTTAATCCGGATGTTGAATGTGACCTTGATTACGTTCCCAATAAACCACGTAAAGCTACCGTCAATGTGGCCATGTCGAATTCCTTTGGTTTCGGTGGCCAAAACAACACCGTTATTATCCGCCAACCTCCTCACGAATGAATATTTGAAAGATAATGCTGGAATACCTTATCCAAAACTGGATTTTAATTAGTGTCGTATTAGTGGCGCTGGTAGTTTTATGGTCCTTTGCATTGTTGAGTAAGTATGTTCGTCTTTTGCTTAACATCTTCCGTGATACTCCCCCACCTCTGATGAGGAGGCATTTCGACTACGAGCATCTGGAAGGATATCACGTCAATTTCCGTGCCTTCGACGGGACTAGTCTGCGGGGTATGTTTTTATCACGGTGCTTATTGAACTCATCTTTGCGGAATGATTCATTTACGGAGAACGACTTACCTAAAAATGGTGCTAACGGCCATTTCCTGAATGGTGAAACTCGGGGTGTAATCATCTTTTGCCACGAGTACGGTGCCGATATGTATAGCTGCAGCCGTTATTGTCTGCCTCTTCTCCAAGCCGGATTTGACATCTTCACCTTTGATTTCCGCTCCCACGGCCAAAGTAGTCTTTTGCCCGGCTATAATCCCTGGCACTGGTGTACTGATAAGGAGGTCTCCGACTGTCTGGGAGCCTTGGCCTACGTACAGGCCGAGTTGGAGGATCGCAACCTCCCTGTCAAGATTGGTCTTTTCGGTATCTCCCGTGGTGCCGGAGCTGCTATCATAACTGCCTCCCACCATCATTCAGCTTTTCTTATCCGGGCCGTATTGGCCGACAGCGCCTTCTCTACAGATACCACCTTGGAATGCCTCATGAAAAAGTGGGTCCATATCTTCGCCAAAGTGCGTTTTGTTTATGAGAATCATCGGCCTTTCTTTTGGCATTTTCTTCGCTGGCTGGTTTTAATTTTTACCGGGGTGCGTTTTCACTGTAAGTTCCCATCGGCACGCAAAGCTTTGAAAAAATTTAAAAATATCCCCGTCTTTTTCATTCACGGCCTTAAGGATTCCTATATTCGGACGGAACAGGCTCAAAGCCTTTATGATGCGGTCTCAGAGCCTCGTCATCTCTGGTTGGTGCCCAATGCCAAACACAATCATGCGGTAGCCGCCGACCCGCAACAGTATTCCAAACGGACAGTTGCCTTTTTCGAAAAATATCTTTCTACACCTGTTAAGTCTATTCATGTTAACAAAGAACCAAAGGTTTCAACCATTGTATCGTCTGATCGGTCGCTGTGCCGCGCTCAGTACCAGTCGCCGTCTCCGGCAGTTCCAGAAAAATCTGCCCCGGTCTCGTCGAATTCAGGATGAGATATTGTTACAAGTTTTGCGGGCTAACCGACAGAGCCGTTTCGGTCACCGTCACAGTTTCGCCCGGATTCGTTCTTACCGGGATTATTCCCATTCTCTGCCGCTTTGCCAGTATGATTATTTTGCTCCTTATATCGACTGTTGCCGTAAGGGTGATACTAATGCCTTGTTCGGTCCCTCCCAGAAGCTGCTGATGTTCGCCCTGACTAGCGGCACTACTGCCCCGGCCAAGTATATTCCTGTAACCAGCCGCGTTGCCACTGCCTATCATCATGGCTGGAATATCTGGGGCATAAAAGCCCTCAGCGATCATCCCGATTGTTTTTATCGCAAGATTTTGCAGGTTACCAGCCCCGCCCAGGAGTTTTTTACTGAATCCGGTTTGCCCTGTGGCGCCATTTCCGGTATGCTCGCCCGCCGACAGAAATTTATTGTCCGCCGTTTTTACGCTGTTCCTTACTGCTTGTCCGAAATACCAGAACCTCAGGATCGTTATTATTCCCTTATGCGTTTCGCTCTGGCCGAGGACGTTGCCCTGTTCAGTACTGCCAATCCCAGTACCGCCCTGACCCTGGCCCGGACTGCCGAAAAGCATGCCGAGAAACTCATCCGCGATATTCGCGACGGCTCTCTCGACCAATCGGTTTTTCTTACACCTTCATTAAGCCGGCGGCTTAATTCTCGCCTGCGTCCCCAACCTACCCGGGCTCGACAACTGGAACAACTGCTTCAGAAACACGGTCGTCTCTTGCCTCAACACTACTGGAATCTCTCATTCCTGGCCCATTGGACCGGTGGTACTCTGGGTTTATATATCCCTCAACTGAGGGAATATTACGGACAGATTCCTATCCGCGATATCGGCCTACTCGCCAGTGAGGGCCGCATGAGTATCCCTCTGGAGGATAACACACCCGCTGGCGTGCTGGATATCCAGTCTAACTTTTATGAATTCATACCTGAGCAGGAAATTGAAAATCTCGATCTGCCCCCGGATGCAGAAATCCTGCCGGACCACTTGACTGTTCTCCGCGCCGAGGATTTGGAAAAAGGGGCTTGCTATTATATCCTCCTGACCAATTTTGCAGGCCTTTATCGCTATCACATAGGCGACCTTGTCCGCGTAACCGATTTCATTGGGTCCACACCTGTTATTGAATTTCTGTCCAAGGGCGCTCATTTCAGCAGCCTCACCGGCGAAAAACTAACCGAACACCAGGTAGTCGCTGTCGTCAATAAAATATTGAATGAAATGTCTCTTGATTTAGATACCTATCTTCTTGCACCCGTCTGGTCCGACCCGCCTGGATACTGTCTTTATGTTCAGGTTCGCTCTTCTCTCTTACCGGAGAAGCTTAATCTGCTTGCCGAACAAGTCGATCGGCAGCTATTTGACCAAAATATAGAATATAGTTCTAAACGCAAGTCCACTCGCTTGGCGCCACTTCGAGCTCAGCAGGTTCCTGATGATGCCCTGACCAGCCGCGATCATCGCCTGCTCAACGACAACCACGGCCGCGCCGAGCAATTCAAACACCGATTCCTCCTCAATCAGCCTTTGAAATTGGACAAAATTATTCTGTAAACCTTCTCTTTGGGCGGCCCAAAATAGGTTCAAAATGCCATTTTTTAATATGTTTATGCAACTTTTTGGGATTTTTACGTAAAATTTGTTGACGGTAACTAAGAATCGCTGATAAAATACCTCCCAATATTTGTAATTTGCAGTAGAGGTTTTTTTTAGAGTTATCAGCAAATCAGTTATCAAAAAACAAAAATTGGTTTTTCGAGCGAGCAAATCCGGTTCGTGACAATTTTTTGCCTCACCAGAATTTCTCATTCGTCCTGCCATTTTGCCTGGGCTAAAGGGTTAGCCTCTTTCTCTATGACCCGAAAGTAAAAGAACGGTCACTAAGTCCCTTATCAGGAGTTTGATATATGGGCAAGAAATTGTATGTTGGAAACATGAGTTATGATGTCACTAACGAAGATCTGGAACAGTTGTTTGGTGCCCACGGTACGGTAGAAAGTGCCCAGGTCATCACAGATCGCAATACCGGCCGGAGCAAAGGCTACGGGTTTGTCGAGATGAGTTCCGATGAAGAAGCTCAAGCCGCTATGGAAGCATTAGACGGCCAGGAGCAAGGTGGTCGCACCATTAAAGTAAACGAAGCCAAGCCTCGCTCGGAATCACCTCGCGGTGGTGGACGCGGTGGTGGCGGTGGATACGGCGGTGGCCGTGGCGGCGGCGGTCGTGGTCGCTATTAATCCATAATCTGACCTGTTGCTTATCAATTTGTAGAATTGAAAAATTTGAGGGGGGATTCTCTGTCAACAGAAACTGCTTTTGACTATGTTTAGATTTCAACTTAAGTTGATTATCATCTTTTTATTGGTTGCTTTGACCGGGGACAATCTTCGGGCGGTAGAAACCCAAAAATATCCCCCACGTCTTAAAAGGTCCGAATGTTTTTTAGGTGTCCATTTCGATTTCCATGCAGGCAATGACTGCAAAGAAATCGGCAAGAACGTTGATGGCGAAATGATCGAATACATCATCGACCAGGTCCACCCTGATTACCTTCAGACTGACTGTAAAGGACATCCCGGTCTCAGCAGCTACCCCACCAAAGTTGGTAATCCCGCTCCCGGCTTTGTAAAGGATACCCTGAAAATATGGCGCGAAGTTACCGCCCGCCGTGGCGTAGGCCTATATCTGCACTATTCAGGTGTTTGGGACTCCACTGCGGTTAAACAGCATCCGGATTGGGTCCGTGTTGATGAAAAAGGCAAAAGAGACGATCGTATAATTTCGGTGTTTGGCCCTTATGTTAACGAACTGCTCATCCCTCAACTAAAGGAACTCTCTGATAATTATCAAGTGGATGGCATGTGGGTTGACGGTGAGTGCTGGGCTACTGAATGTGATTATGCCGACAATGTTATTGAGCTATTTCAAAAACAGACCGGCATAAAAAATATTCCCCGCAAAAGAAAAGATTCCCACTGGTACGAATTTTCTGAATTTTGCCGCCAGGGTTTCCGCGATTACCTCAATCACTACGTCACCGAATTGCACAAACATAATCCGGATTTTCAAATCGCCAGTAACTGGGCCTTTACCTCCATGATGCCCGACCCGGTGACGATTGATGTTGATTACATTTCCGGAGATTACTCTCCCCAAGATAGTGTAAATACCGCTCGCTTCGAAGCCCGCTGTATGGTCCATCAGGGTAAACCCTGGGACCTCATGGCCTGGAGTTTCACCCGTGTTGATACCTTTTTCAGTACCAAAACAATTCCTCAACTTAAGCGCGAAGCCGCTGTGGTTTTGGCGCTTGGTGGCGGCTTCCAGGCCTATTTCCCCCAGCGCCGTGACGGTTCGGTACGGAAATGGCAGATGAAACTCATGGGCGCAGTCGCCAAGTTTTGCCGCGCTCGCCAAAAATTTTGCCATCAAGGTAAACCAATCCCCCAGATCGGGCTGATTTATGACACTAAAGCATTTTATCGACAGAACAATAAGTTATTTTCACCTGGTGGCATACTTTACCCCCTACGCGGCATCCTGCAGGCGCTCCTCGAATCTCAGAATGTCGTCGATGTGGTCATGGATCATCAACTCCGCAGCCGCATGCAAGATTACCCCTTATTGATCTACCCTGAGTGGAACTATATCGATCCCGATTTCAAAGCTCAGCTCCTTGCTTATGTAAAAGAAGGTGGTAATCTTCTGATAATTGGTCCCGGCTCCGCCGCTCTTTTCGAAAAAGAATTAAACGTCGAATTATTGGGTAAACCCGTCACTATAGTCAACGGCCTCGAACACAATAGTTGGGTAGCTGGCCTTAAAACAACTTCCCAAAAAGTCAAACTCTCTGCAATGGCCCAGCCATACGGTAAAATTAATTCTGACAACGACTTGGTAAGTCCCTTGCAGCCTGCCGCCTCGATTACTTCTTATGGGCGGGGCAAAATTGCCGCTACCTATATAAACCTGGGCGAACGTTATAAAAATTCCGCTACCACTGTTGCTCGCAATTTCCTTAACGATCTTGTCCGTAAGCTTTTCCCCGATCCTCTGGTGGAAGTTACCGGTTCCCATTACGTGGATGTGATCCCCACCCATATAAATGGCAAATTAGCTCTTAACCTTGTCAATACCGCCGGTCCCCACAGCGATAGTACTTGCAATGTTCACGATGACATTCCTCCCGTCGGCCCCTTGCATATAACCATCCGTTATTCCAAAAAACCTCAAAAGGTTACCCTTCAGCCTGCTGGCGAACCTCTTTCCTTCCAGTATCAAAATGGCAAAATCAGCCTGAACCTACCCCTGCTGAAGATTTATGATATCATTCTTGTGGACTAATTTGTTCACCTGCTCATCTTTTCAGCTATTTCTCCAAAAAATTTAATAGTTGGGCACCACCACGCATAACTATTTTATATGCCCCGCAGTCTATTTTCGGTTAATATGAAAAGTTATGACGGAAGAATTACATAATAAGATTTCTAAAATTTTACTGCCGCAGGTAACCTCGCCCGCTCAGTATATAGGTGGTGAGGTGAATGAGGTTCGCAAAGAATATCAGCCGGGGGATATTACCGTAGCTCTGGCGTTTCCCGATACCTATGAGATCGGCATGAGTCATCTGGGCCTTTCGATTCTCTATAAGGTCTTAAATGATACCGAAGGAGTAATCGCTGAGCGGGTTTTTTGTCCCTGGATCGATGCTGCTAACGTGATGACCAGAGAAGGGATACCACTTTTTTCCTGGGAATCACGGCGCCCGGTACGTCAATTCGATATCGTCGGTATTACTCTCCAGCATGAACTTTGCTACAGCAATATATTATATCTTTTGGACTTGGCGGGTATTTCCTTCCGCACCACCCAGAGAGAAGAAAACGAACCTCTGGTTATCGCCGGCGGCCCCTTGGCCGATTTTTGCGAGCCGGTAGCAGATTTTTTTGACCTGGTGATCCTGGGTGATGGTGAAGAATCACTCCCGGCTGTTGTATCGGCTTTTCGCAGGCTTCGAGATCAAAATTTCAAACGCCGGGAAATTTTATGTTCACTGGCCCGAGAATTCCCTTTTGTATATGTACCGCAATTTTATCACTGCGAATACAACACCAAAGGTCAACTCACTTCCTGCCAGCCTACTGAGCAAGGGATCCCCGCTTGCGTCCAAAGGGCTCAGGTTAAGGATCTCGACCAGGCTGTTTTCCCAACCGCCCCCATTGTGCCTCATACCCAAACACCCCACGATCGTATCGCGCTTGAGATCATGCGCGGCTGCCCGAACCGCTGCGCCTTTTGTCATGCCGGCCATACCAAAGGTCCCGTCCGCTGCCGCAGCGTAGATAAAATTGTGGAGCTTGCCTGGGAAAGCTTCCGCAATACCGGCCACGATACAGTTTCACTTTTAAGTCTCTCTACCAGCGATTATCCAAAATTGTCGGAACTGGTGGAAAAAATGTATCAACGCTTTACAGATTGTCATGTGGGAATTTCCCTGCCCTCGCTGCGGGTGGATAAGCAGTTGCAGGACATTCCTCCACAGGTAACAGGTACGCGCAAGGAAGGCCTGACCTTGGCAGTCGAAACCGCCTCCGACAGCATCCGGCGGGCCATTGGTAAAAAAGTTACCGATATCGATCTGCTGGCTACCCTGCGCAGTGCCTATGAAGCCGGCTGGCGCACCGTAAAACTGTATTTCATGATAGGCTTTCCCGGCGAGACCGAGCAGGATATCTCTGCTATCTTGGAACTGGCCGCCCGGATTTCCAGGCTCCGACTCGAAGTGGCTTCTGCCCCGGCAAAAGTGAACGTAACTATCTCTTGGCTGGTGCCCAAGCCGCACACTCCCTTTGCCTGGATCCCTCAAAAGAAATTAGATTATTTTCAGAAAGCTAAAAAACAACTCATCGAAGCTCGCAAGAACCTGCGCCATCTACCCATCAATCTCAAATTTCATTATATGGAACGTTCGATCCTGGAGGCCGTATTTGCCCGGGGTGACCGCCGTCAAAGCTACGTATTGGAAGCCGCCTATCGTTCTGGTGCCCGCTTTGATGCCTGGGACGAATGTTTCAAATACGACCGCTATCTTAATGCCTTCCAGACTTTTAACCTGGATCCCGACTTTTACGCCCACCGATCGCCGGCCCCGGACGAAGTGCTCCCTTGGGATCACTTGGCCGGTGACAACCGCGCCCATCTTTACAAGCGTTATCAACAGTGTCTGGAGCTCATCAGTGACAATACCAGATAAGTAGTTTTTCAAGGTAATCACTTAGATAACTCAGACGCAGACGGGCCGGGCCGCTTCCCAGTGCACTAGCATATCCCAGATTGCCGTCTATGGTCATGACGGCCTTTTCAGCGTCGGCGCCTGCCAGAGTATTCCGACCTGCCATGACGGCTTCTATACGCATCAGCCACCCACAAGTCACCACCGCCAACAACATACTGCGTACACCTTCCACGAGGCCGTAATTATAAAAATTCGGGCCGCAATATCCCATACTGGCGATTCGGCAGACCAGATATCTTGTCAGCATCTGATCAACTTCCACCGGCCAATCCCCGAAACTTTTTTCTAGCTCTCTTAAATCGCATTCAGGCCAATCCGGCTGCAGCTTTGGCAGCGGTCCTTCAACTTGGCCCAGATTTTTTATGATCTTCAGATCCCTTATGCGTTTTTTGAATATTTCCGCCAGGCCGTTCTTCTCGGAAGTAATAATGGTGGTGGGATGACATAACAGGAAAAAAAATTGGCCCAGCAATTTGCGTGGCTTCCCGGCTACTGCTTCCGGTTTGCTCACTTCCCGCTGTACCTCCGCCAGCAGTCCCCCCTGTATCATTTTCATAAGCTCCGTAAAATCCTCCTCTCCCACATTTTGCCATTTTATCCTGTCCAGATGATCCACAAACTTATGTAGCCAAAGCAGACGCTGTCTAAGCTCCATAGCCTCGGCGGTGACAATTTGGAGTAATATCTCATTGATGTAATCGAATTGTTCGATGGTTACATTTTGCCCCCGCCGGATTGGTGGAGGCTCCACCATTTTAGCTTGCCCCGGCATGAGCTGTTTTGCTAAATGGCTTAGTTCGGTTTTGTAGGTAGATAATGCCTTACCCTGATTACTACATACCCCCGGGCAATCGAAACGAAGACCCACGCGCAGTTCATCTGCCCAGGGCGTAAAGACAAAGGGATATAATTGGCAGGCCACGGGTTTGCTTTTTAAACCGTGTAACTTGTGTATGCTGCACAGGTTTTTATTATCCAGAAATACGCACCGACCATCTTCCCTCTTGTTCAGGCCATAGCCTTCTCCCCCAGCCGCCCGATGCTGCACATAAAGTTCCCCCACTCCCAGTTGTTCCCTCCAATTCCTTAACTGCTCGATCGTCTGCCGTTCCTTTTCTTTTACCGGCACTAAAAAGCTGCGACAACCCTGCCCACAGCAATTACAACTATATCGTTGCCGATCGAGTATTTCCGGATGAATCACAATTTTCATGTGAAGTCCGATTTCAGCCAATGTTCAATCAATATTAACACAACGGCCTCTGCGCCGCTGACGATTGATGATATTTCGTCCCTTACGGGTTCGCATCCGTGCTCGAAAACCGCTCTTACGTATCCGTTTGATTTTACTGTTCCGATGGTTTTCCATCTACTTCTCCTTGCGTGGTACAATCACGTTGATATTGCGATAAGTCTCATTGCCCAAGGCGTCGGCGCAGCGCACCGCCAGTACATGCTCACCGGCCTCCTCAATTTTCAGTTTGAATTCTACTTGTTCGCTGCGGCTGTCGAATATGCCGTCTTTCGGCAAGACCGTCTGCCTAGTCTCGTCGCTGTCCAGCACATAATCGACCGCTTCGATTACACTCAACACGTCTTTAACCTCCGCTTTCCAGCGTAAGGTATTTTTCTCCAGGGCGTAATCCATCCTGGTGATTTCCGGGGGCGTATTATCCACCACCACTGCTCGGCTGATACGACTGGCGGTGAGTTGTTCTCCTTCGGGATTACTCAATTCATCGGAGGCTGTCACCTTGACTTCATAACGGCCGTCGGCCACGGTCTGACTGTCCCATTTATATTTATCTTCTGTAATTTCCTTGGCGATTCTGATCCATCTGTCTCGCCCTACTTGCCGGATAAAAATTTCGCACCTTAGCTTATCGTTATTTGGCTCTTCTGTTTTCCACTTGATCATCATGTTTTTCGATGAATTGGTGCTAGCGTCCGATTTTTTAACTGAACTGCCGCGGCTCACCTCCACGTTTTTTACTGTCGGTGGCAGATTTGGTGTCATGTATGCCAGCTTCACTTCTTTTACCACAATTGTCTTATTAGCATTGCTGCTGCCCAGTTGCAGCCGATATTGCAGAAAACGCCCCGGTGCCGCTTCAATTTTCAAATCTTCGGTCACTACTTGCGGCTTCGTCCAGTCCTGCCAGCCCCCCAGATCCGGATCACTGGTATTCCCGCTGCGGCTGGATACTTTCAGACTGGTTCCTTCCGGTATATCCGCTTCGATTTGTATTTTACCCCATTTGCTTATCTGTTCGGCATCTATTGCCGGCGAAATATAATAACCTTCACTGACATAACCAGGGGTGATTTTCAGAACAGCACCCGGATTTGCACACCCGGCATATATCTTGCCGTCATGCTCCGCCCACAAAGCCGAGATCTGTAGAGAGGGCCTGACGACATTCAGAATCACGGCTTCCTGAGTTTTGGTATCAAGCTGTACCAATTCCCCTTCCACCCCGGTACCCAATAGCAGTTTCCCGTCTCCCCTATAGACCATCGATAATATTACCACCTTTTCCGAGAATATTTTTCTGACGTACCCGTTGGGATTTATTTGAAATACCTCATTTTCCCGAGCTGGCTGCTTTGGTTTGGGCGAGATTGTCTTGCTTTTGCTGGATTTAGTGGCTTTGGCACTGGGCACAGTAGCGCCAGGCACTAATTCGGTAGTTGGTTTGTCCTTGGGTTTTTCTGTTTTCTTATCGGGCTCTTTTTCCGCTTCTGTTTTTTCTTCTCTTTTGTCCTCCCTTTTCTCCTCCTTTGCTTGGTCTTTTTCGTTTTCTTTTTCTTTAACAATTTTACTTACTTCTGATATTTTTCGCTCGGCCGTATTTTCCGGAACTGCCGGCGCCCCTTCCTTCTCACTATCTTCATCTTTTCCTATAGCGGAATTGTCATCATCCTCTATGTCTTTTTCAGTGTCTTCCTCGTTTTGTTGTTTATCATTATCCTCTTTCTCCTCCACTTTTGTTGCGTTCTCAGGTTCTTTTTTATCCGGTTTTACTTCCTTTTGCGGTTCTTTCTCCTCCTCTTTATCTAGGTCTTTGTCCGCTTTGGTTTCCGGTCGGCTCTCGTCACCATCGGATAGAGTCAATTGTGCCCCCGGCCGGGCTGCACTGGCATCAGCCGTGCTCACATATAAATTATCTTCCTCATCAAAAACCAGACCACTGATCTCACTATGTCCCGTATCATAAGCTATCGTAGTCTTTTTACTGCCCGGATCAATTCGATAGACCAGACCGTTCTCGTCCCCCCCCGCATAAAGAATTCCTTCTTTGTCCAGTGCTAAAACCAGGATATTTTTATCCTTGGCCTTGTACAGCACTTCCATATTCTCCCCCTTGCTGTCCAGGGTCAGCACCTTCCCCGTCGGCCCCGTGCCTAAATATATGCGCCCCCCCGGCCCTGTCACTATGCTCCAGATGTATTTAATTTCCTCATCCGAAAATATCTTTTTGCATTTGTGCTTTTTGTCAAAACTAAGTAATACGCCTGCTTCTCCTCCCGTCCCTGCCAGCAAGTGTCCTTGGTGATCCAGCGCCAGGCAGAACACATGTTTTTGATCATCTTCCTCTTTCCCGTAGATGATCTTAGGTTCTTTACCTTCCCGCAGCCGATAGATATATCCCTGTCCGCTGGTGGCTGCATATATACTATCCTCCGGTCCCTTCACAAGCGCATTAACTATCCATACATCATCTTCATTACTGAGAAGCTTGAGCGCCTGATACGCCAGTGAAATTTCCCCTTCGCTGTTGATCAAAACACTGCAGGGATCTCCCTTTTTGAACTGCTCCTCGCTGTTATGCTCCACATAGACCGTTTTCACCCCCAGGCACTTACCGGGCCATCCCGTCAGTGCCAAACAGGCAAATAGTACCATCAATATAAATGCCTTTTTCATGTTTTTTGGCCTTTGCTTGTATTTTTTATCAGTTTCTTTCCGTTACGTCACATTTTCGGAATCGAACCATTATACAGATTCTCTCTTGGAAATAAAGTCGAAACTTAAGTGCCTTGAAAAAAACAATTTACGTTAGCACGCCCCGGGTTTGTCCCGCTCAGAATCAATCTTTTCCCTCATCTGTTTGACCTTAAATTATTACCAATGGCCCGGCGGATATATTTTCGGACCATAATATTAACTCCCACCAACTTTTCACCTAATTCGGGGCGTTTCAGGGGCGAAATTGACATTTAAAGCGGTTATTGATACAATAAGAAACGTTGCAGTTTTGCTTACCTGATTTCAACAATTACGCCCTTGCGGACTTTTTTCGTCCAGGTGTATGTTATCTCAGAATTGTTTTATGCTTACGAGAAGTGCCTTATATTTTATTCTGATTAATCTTATTATTGGTATTCCCTGTTCGGCGCTCACCCTCACGGTTGATGATGATGCCCCGGCTGATTACAGCACTATTCAGGCTGCCATTAACGCCGCCGCCAACGGGGACACCATTATAGTCGAAGAAGGTGTTTATACCGGCCCCGGTAACCGCGATCTGGACTTTGCAGGTAAAAGGATTACCGTCAAAAGTCGCATCCCCGACAATCCCCAGGTGGTGGCCGCCACCATTATCGACTGCCAGGCTACCCCCGCCAGTCCCCATCGCGGCTTTTATTTTCATAATAACGAAACTGCTCAATCTGTTCTGGACGGCCTGACGATTCGCAACGGCTACGCCCCCACCCAGGACATGAGCCCCTATCTTGGTCCCGACGATTACCCAGACACTTTTGATGAGGGCTTTCCGGCGTATGGCACATCCTGGTCCATCGGGGGTGCAATTTTCTGCGTCGGAGCAGACCCCACAATAAAACGCTGCCGACTCGTGCAAAACCGAGCCTGGTACGGTGCCGGTATCGCCTTTGTTGACAGTGTCACTGCCCTGAGCAATTGTCTTATTTTGGATAATGAGGCCGTTAATGCCGGGGCTGGTATTTATTGCAAAAATTGTCGGCCTCTGCTGCTCCAGATCAGCTACTGTACCGTATTTAATAATCGCCTCACCGGAGATGAAACCACCGGTAATCCCTGGTTTATTCACGGCGTGGGGCTGCACAGTTATGATTCCAAGATTAATATTACCAACTCTATCTTATGGGATGAATCAGGCACCAAGGCCGAAATAGGTTTGTTTCTGGTCGATTCCACCCTGAATGTTTCTTACTGTTTGGTGCGCGGGACCAAGTTTCAGCCCAATGATTCATTCTGGGGATTGGCTTTTCATCCCGCCGGCGACAGCAATATGAATTGGGGGTTGGAAAATATAGGTCTTCTGCCCTTCGAACCTAAGCTGCGTACCGATGGTCACCTCTTGTCCGATTCACCTTGTATAAATGCTGGATTGGGATTTCCCAGCCTCCAGGATACGGATATTGATGGCGAAGCGCGTAGAACAGGTCTGAGAGTTGATATTGGTTGCGATGAATTTCTCGATACCGATGGTGATAAGATGCCCGATTGGTGGGAGAAGAAATATTTTGGATCTCCCACCGCCGCATCTCCCACCGGTGATCCGGACCATAACGGCCGCAATAACCTTACCGAATATATTGTAGGAACAGATCCCATCGCCTCAACGCCCAGGTATTACGTCAATCCCGCCACCGGCAACGATTTATATGACGGTCTGGCCCCCGCCTGGGACCAAAAGCACGGACCCAAGGCCACCATCCAGGCCGCCATTGACACCTCTCACCCCTATGAAGGAATCATCATCCTGGCCCCGAATACCTACCGGGGACCGGGCAATCGCGATGTCGATTTTTCTGGTAAAGCAATCACTGTCCGCAGCACCGATCCCTGCGATCCGTTGGTTTTAGCTACAACCATAATAGACTGTCAGGGTGACCCTTGTGACCCCCACCACGGTTTCAGATTCATTAGCGGCGAAGGGCCCGATTCCGTATTGACGGGATTGACCATTACCAATGGTTACGCCCCCCATGTCTCGGTCGAAGGGATTCTCTGGTATCCCCTCGGTGGCGCTATTGCCTGTGTGGATAGCAGTCCTGTTATAAGGCGCTGCCGACTCGCCGGCAACACCGCTGGCTATCCCGGCGGCGGCGGGATCGGACTTTGGAACAGCGCTGCCCTGATTAGTTATTGTACTATCGAAGATAATACCCTCTATGACGGAAATGGTGGCGGCATAGCCTGTAACTCGAATACTACCGCCCATATCGCTCATTGTGACATTAACCACAATACTGTGGCTCATTGGAGCGGCGGCGGAATTTCTTGCGTTGATAGCAGCCCTGAAATTCGTTCGTGCACGATCAGTCACAATCAAGCTCCCGATAATAGCGGCGGTGGTATTATCTTTATTAATACCGACTCGGCTGTTCTTAGTAGCTGTAATATTACCCACAATACCAGCGGCAACAGCGGCGGTGGGATATACTCCAGTAATAGCCATCCCACCATCGAATATTGTGCAGTCTTTCAGAACACCTCTGCCGCCGGCGGGGCAGGTATCCATTGCCAGAATAACAGCAGCCCCACCCTGACCGAATGCGGTTTTAACAGCAATTTCGGACCAGGTATATACCTTTTTAATAGTGCTCCCTTGTTGGAAGGTTGCACCGTTTCGTTTAATAGCGGCAACGGTATTTTGTGTTATAACAGCAGCCCCAACCTGAATAACTGTTCAATCACCGATCACAGTGTGGATTCGGCCAACGGTGCTGGCATGGATTGTTATCAAAGCAGTCCCACTCTCAATTACTGCACCTTCCAAAACAACTCCATCACCAATGGTAACGGGGGCGCCCTCAATTTCAATCAGGGAGCCCCGAGTCTATATCATTGTCAAATCATCGGCAACACGGCCGATTCCGGTGGTGGTATATATGCTTGCGGTATGTCTGCCTCTTCCTTAATTGATTTAATTATGAGTGATTGTACGATCCGGGATAATGTGGCCCTTAGTAGCAGCGGTGGGGGGCTCAGGTGCTATTTCGGCACCCTTGAGTTTAACCGCTGTCAAATCAACGGCAACCGTTCCACCCAGAGCACCGGTGGTGGCCTTGATTTATATCAAGTGACCGCCACCCTAAATGACACCCTGCTTAGCGGCAATCGGCTCGAAAATACCTCTGTCTATGGCGCCGGCATCGCCTGTTTTCAGGGCAATCTGACTTTACACAACTGCACTCTCAGCGATAATCTTGCTTCTCAGGATAATTGTTTCGGCGGCGGCCTGGCTTCTCTTATGGACACTTCTGTTGCAATTTCCAATAGTATTTTCTTTGGTAATAATGCCCCTATGGGTAAACAGATATATCAGTCGGGCCCTTCCTTTACCATTTCTTACTCGGATATCTCTCAGGGACCGCTTGATGTTATCCAGGCTGGTACCATAACCTGGCAGGCCGGTAATCTAAATACGGTTCCTTGGTTTGTCCAGACGGGTTTTTGGAATGATAACGGCACCCCTGCCGACTTGACTGATGACTACTGGGTCCCCGGCAGTTATCAATTGCGCAGCTTTTCCCCCTGTATCGATGCTGCCAATGGCTCCGTTGCATCCCTTGCAGATTTGGAGGGTAATCCCCGCCATGATGATCCCGGCATGCCCAACACTGGTACAGGTGTCCCCAATTATGTTGATATAGGCGCCTACGAACGCCAGGGCGCCTCGGTTCCAAATCAGGGCACTCTCAACATTGATACTTCCGGTGCCCCCACCAAGGGCGAAGTTTTCGTCAACGGCATAAGTTGGGGCTCCGCGCCCCAGATCCGTTCCGTCTCAGTTGGTACCTATACCATAACTTTCGGTGCCCTTGCCGGCTACTATACTCCCGCTCCTCAGCAAGTTACAGTTGGTGAAGACGAAACCGAGGTAATCACCGGTGTTTATACCGCGATTGTCGGTACGCTTGCCATTTATACCACCGGTGCTCCTACCCAGGGTGAAGTGTTTGTCAACGGCATCAGTTGGGGCACTGCCCCTCAAAGCCGCCAGCTCCCGGTGGGCACCTATACCGTAAGCTTCGGCGCTATTGAAGACTATATCACCCCTCGCAATCAACCAGCCGAGGTTTCGGAAAATAAAACTACCAGTTTAACCGGCACTTATATTGAAGAACCGAAATTGGGAACCATCTCCATCCAGACCGAACCCATAAGCGCCCAGGTGTTTGTTGATGATATCAGTTGGGGTACGACCCCTCCGCCTCGGGAAGTTGAGATTGGTACTTACACCGTCAGCTTTGCCGACGTAGAGGGATATATTACTCCACCCCCTCAACAGAAAGAGGTCTTTGAAAATCAAACTACTACTTTCATGGGTACTTATGTTCTTGCTACCGGTACTCTTTCCATCGACGCTATCGATATAACTGGTACTCCTCTACAAGCTGAGGTTTTTGTCAATGGTCTCAGTTGGGGCACGGCTCCCCAATCCGATACGATAGTCGTGGGCAACCATAACGTCACCTTTGGCGAAGTGCAGGGATACGTTACCCCCTCTGCCCAAAAGATTACTATCCAGCTTAATCAAACCGAAAATGTAATCGGAGAATATCTCCCCGCCACCGGTACTCTTTCCATCGATACTGACGGCGCTTCTCAAAAGGGCGAGGTATTTGTAAACGGTAATAGCTGGGGCACCGCTCCCCGGAGCCAGGTTATGGACGTCGGCACCTATACGATTAGCTTTGGTTATCAACCGGGCTATAAAACTCCCCCGGATATCAAGGCTACCGTGGAAAAAGATCAAACAACTTCTAAAACGGGTCATTATTCTCCCGCCACGGGTACCCTTTCTATTGCTGCCACTGACATCGACGGTGCACCGGTGATAGGCGAGGTGTTTGTAAATGGTTCCAGTTGGGGCATTGCTCCCCAGAGCCGCGAACTGGAGCTTGGAACTTATACCGTAAGTTTTGGCGCTATTGATGACTACATCACACCCGACGATCAAGATGCCAACGTATTGGAAAATGAAACTACCAACGTAACCGGCATCTATATCGCCGAACCGATTACCGGTATCCTCAAGGTTGACACTTCTCCGGTAAAGGGTGAGATCTTTCTGGACGGCTCCTATAAGGGCGTTGCTCCTCAAAATTTGGAGGTGGAAGTGGGCGAACATACCGTAAGCTTTTCCGATATGGTTGACTATACTACTCCCGCCCCTCAACAGGTTACCATCCTGGAGAATAAGCTCGCCAGTATTTCTGGCTCCTACGTTCCTGTTACCCCGGCCGCCGTTATGCGTATAAGCAGTATGATGGTCCTGGCCGGGCAGACTCGCGGCTCTACCGATATGTGTATGATCTCCGGGAATATTCTCCCCGCCGACCTACCTTTGGTGAAAGATCCCCTCAACGACCTCACCGATATAACTCTCGGCATCACTTTTACCGATGCCACGGGTGTTTATGGCCTTGCCCCCGAACCGCTTAATCCCGCCCAGATTCGCAATATTGCCAACATCATACTCCTTTATATCAATTCCGGTGGTTCCGGTGGTATCTCACTTTTCATGCTCAACTTATCCAGCGGCAGTTTTACCTTGCAGGCCCGCAATATCAATCTGTCCGGCCTGCGTATTCCCGTAGCGGTTGATTTACGCATCGGTACTTATCACGGTATAGGCCCGGCCAGTGACAATATTGCCGACTATTTGGCCATGGGCCTGGATGACCAACAGGCCCGCGAGTTGGCCAAAAAGATAAGACCTCTGCCGTTTCAGTTATTGAAAGGCACAACCAATGCCCTGCAGGTCGATACCTTCAGCTATTCCAACGGTGCCAAACCCGGTACGGGCAATATAAGGTTGATGGGAAAAATTGCCCTCGAACAGATGGTTGATCTTAGTAATGTTGATGTTACCTTCCGCAGTGGCACTGAAGTACTATTGGAAATAGAAGCAGGTAAATTCCAGCGCAGTTTTGGTAATAGTTACCGCTATATGAAATTGCCCAGCTCGCAGGACCCCGCCCTGATTTTAATTACCATGGATCTGGACCGCTGTTCCTTCTCGCTCATGGCCTATGGCCTGGACATGGATCCTCCCACCGGCACCGTTCTGTTTGGCATCGAATTTACCGGCTTTAACGAGGCTGTTTCCTTAAACTTTGATTAATCAAGCTCTTTAGGGCGCCACAAATTCAACAACTTACCTTTGGTATTACTGCCCAGTTGCATCCAGGATATGATGGGCAGAGAAACCTCGGCCAGCGCCGCTGTTGGCATATCTTCCATTTCATCGGTCAGAGATGCTAATAATACCTCCAATCCGGGATTATGCGCCACTACCATGACGATCTCTATCCTTTCCGGCAATCCCTTCAATACCTGCTGATACGTTGCTGAACTGGCCAGATAAAGCTCACGCTCAAGTTGAATTTCCTGATCATATTCACAAGCCTGGGCCACCTTCTCGGCCGTCTTCCGGGCCCGCACCGCCGTGGAACTTAAAATCAGATCAGGTGCTAGCCCCTTCTCCCGAACCAACTCCCCCATACGCGGAGCATCCCGGTTGCCCCGCTTATTAAGAGGCCGATCATGGTCGGTAAGCCCCGGTTCTTTCCAGCTCGACTTGGCATGACGTAAAATAAGAAGTTTCTTCATAGCAAATCCGTATTGAAGAGTTTAAATTTCATGAGTTTCCTTCATCCGATGCAGATAGTCTTTGGTCTCTTTTACTGCAACTCCCGCCAGGCCTATCAGCGCAATCAGATTCGGCACCGCCATAAGCGCATTTAAGTTATCGGCAATCATCCAAACCAGATCCAGCCCGCTTATGGTACCGAGAATCACTGCAAAGCAATAAATGTATCGGTAGGGGGTAACCGCGCGGGAGCCCAACAGGTATTCAAAGCACCGATCGCCGTAATAGCTCCAGGCGATAATGGTCGAAAAGGCAAAAAAGACCAGACTAATAGAAACAATAAAACTACCCCCCACAGGCAATCCCGCCTTAAAGGCCTCTCCCGTCAGTGATGCACTGGTTGGTATAGGATAGGGTTGTCCGTTTTCGTCTAAAAATGGCGTGGGTTCATTTCCGATACTACCTACCACACTTATAATTTCGCCATCCACCATTGTTTTCATAGGCATCCCCCGCCCCCCGGGTCCGTATAGCAATTCACCCTCGCTGGTTTTTACCTGCCATGCCTCCGAGGTAATAATCACCAGTGCTGTCATGGTGCAGATTATCAGTGTATCGATCAGGGGCCCCAGCATCGCCACAAATCCTTCCCGCGCCATCTCGGTTGTCTTAGCCGCTGCGTG